>Ga0209517_10000285_pt1 | contig 89146 bp, 63 predicted proteins | sample PeaSoiMetSII2010_FD_187695 | JGI IMG/M metagenome (GOLD analysis project Ga0209517, IMG submission 187695) | Peat soil microbial communities from Weissenstadt, Germany - SII-2010 (SPAdes) (version 2) | ecosystem: Environmental > Terrestrial > Soil > Wetlands > Peat | place: Germany...
CATCGAAGCGAAGTCGTCCTCTCGAAAGGGACCGGGACGGCTGCGCTGCAGGGAAACGTGTCCTCGAACTCACAAAAACCAAAGCCCAAGTCCCTTGACACGACCGACTGTCGTTAGAGATGTTGAATATCCAGATGCACCTGACGTCATGGATATTTCCTAAAGGCCATCGCATCCGGCTTGCAGTTTCCAATGCGTTATGGCCGATGATGTGGCCTACGCCCTATCCGATGATCACTTCGCTTACGCTCGGAGGAGATACTGGCTCGCGGCTGGTTCTGCCCATGCTGCCAGCGAAAGGCGCGAGTCCGACTCCTTTTTCTTCGCCACAACCCTCTGAAGCGCGCGCCGGCATCCGCTCAACCGGCGCCTCGTGGCCAGGCGAGTGGATTTTGCAACGTGACGAGGGTCGGCAGAAGGCAACCGTGGGGTGGAAAGGTAAGTCGGAAACGGAATACCCATGGGGCAAGGGGACGTACCACGAACAGTTGACCTACGATGCCGACGATGCACATCCCGCCCTAAGCTCGGTGCGCGGCGAGGCGGAGTTGATTTACGAATTGAACGGACGTGAGCTCACTTGGCAGGGACACCTCTCGGTCACCAGCGATGAAAAGAATTTCTTCTACAAGTACACACGCGAACTGCTAAAAGACGGACAAATGCTGAAGCAACAGACGTGGGAAGAAGCCATACCGAGGGACCATCAATGATTCGGTGCCGGGGTGCCGAATCTGGCAGCTTCACGGCTAGAAGCGTCCCTTCACCACTCCATTTAGGACCTACTGGTGGTCCCGGGGGATCGTCTCCTGCCAGTTCTTCCGACGAATCCTCTGACCATTCTCCAGTAGCTCACGCGTATAGGCGTAATAGAAGTTTTGCTTATCACTTCGCATCGTGAGGTGATCACGAAAGGTGAGCACCCTGCCTTTCTGTCGGTAAATCGTTTCGGCAGTGCCTCTCACAGTGGAGATATCCGGGTGATCGTCCTGCAAATCGTAGATCAGGTCTTCGTGGTACTTCTGGTGCACCCAAGGATAATCAACGACACCATTTCCCTGCCACTGGACGCGCGTGGAATGGGCAATTTCGTTACGCTCCACTTTCCACTCGCCGGGCCAGCCATTACCGCTCATGTGGACGCCGGGGAGAGTATCGGATGGAACAGGCAGAGAGAAATGAGGACGCGAGGCAGGCTCGAGCGACACGACTGGGAGTTGAATGCTGGTGGCGGGCTCGCCGCCGAAATAAAGAGTAGTGTCCATCCTGTAGGGAGTGGGCCAAATGGTTGGCCACCAGGAATTGGACACAGCCAGCCGCATGCGGTGGCCGCGAGGGAACACCCACGACGTCAGATACATGTCGAAACTGAGGTGATAGGCGCGGCCGGGTTCGAGGTCGGCAGGCTGGCTGGCACTCTCGCGCTGGGCGCCGCTGGTGCCCGCGCCTGTGACCAGGGCCACTGTGCCGTCGGGGGCGACATCGCAAAGCCGCGCGAACCAGTCCGCAAGCGGCGCGGTGGCCGAAGCCTCAAGATTTACGTGCGGCTGTCCGAGGATGGCAACGTCTTCGGTGAGAGGAGGTGAGTCGTAAACTAGGCTGTAAGCATCCCATGGGCGCTGGTCATTGGTGAGGTCGCCCCACCAGAAACCGCCATCCACCCCCGCGGTGGGAACGTATTTTAAATCATCGGAACCGACCACTGGCATGGTGGTAAGTGAACCGCCAGAGCTGGGATAGAACGTGCGTAGCTGGGTTTCCGGCGGAGGCCACCCGGGCTCATTGCGCCAGTCGCCAGGAATCTCCTTGAGGTTGGGATCAGGTGGATACCAGTGGCGCATATAGACCGCAATGGGGGGCTCGTCCATGATGCCGGTGTCGCGGCCTTTCAGCCATTGGTCCCACCAGCGCACCGCCTGGTCGCGCCACTCAATGCGCGGCCCGAAGTCGGCGTCGTGTGGCTCGTTATGGTTCCAAGGGCCGATGAGCGCCTTCACGGGGCTCTTCACTTGTTCGAGGACCCGCACAATGCTGTTGCGGTAGCCATCGAGCATTCCGCCAATCACGAAAATGGGGATGCGGATGGAATTAAGCGGTCGCTCGGGCGAGTGCCAGAAATCCCCATCGCGCTGGTGGCGCATGTACTCGAGAGACCAGGGAGGCTGGTCGAAGCGCAGGGCCAGGGTTTTCTCATCGGTGGGGTAATCGGGCGAAGGCAAGTACGCCTGCTGAAGGTCCATCGTCACTTCGAATGCGTCCACGTGCATCAGTCCGTCAATGTAATGCACATCCTCTTTGAACAGCTCTTCGTCGGCACAAATCGCGATGATGGCTTTCAGGGCGGGGGGATGCCGCATGGCCAGTTGTAGGGTGTTGGATCCACCCCAGGAAATTCCAAACATGCCAACATTGCTGTTTGACCAGGGCTGGCTAGCGAGCCAGGCGATGACTTCCAATCCATCTTGCTGTTCCTGCGCCGAATACTCGCGGCTGGGAGTGTGGCCCTCGCTTCTTCCCGTGCCACGGATGTCCACACGCGCGGTAACGTATCCGTGGCGAGCGAAGTAGCTGTGGATGGGGTAGTCCTGGGGCGCGGTACCGTCGTCTTTGCGATAGGGAAGGTACTCGAGGACAGCAGGAAACTTCTCGCCCGGTTTACCGCCGGTGGGCATGAATAGACTGACGTTCAGCCGCACGCCGTCGGGCATGGGAATCCAGTCTTCAACCACTTTAACGCCGTAGGTGGAGGCAGACGGAGGCGGCGGCGCTGCGGCACAAATTGGCAAAGCGGCTAAGAATGCCAGCCCTACCTGGGCTAGGAATGGAGCCGAAATTTTCGAGCACGGAGTTAGCATGGTTCAGAAAGCGATCTTGGTTGCAAACTGGATGAACCGCGGGTCACGCGCCGCCGTGACTTTGCCGAAATTGCCCGCGATATCACCGTCCGGGTTTAAAAACTGCGCATGGTTGAAGATGTTGAAGAACTCGGCCCGGAATTCCCAGATGAATCGCTCTTTGATGGTGGTGCGCTTGAGCAGAGAAAAGTCCCAGTTGTTCACGCCTGGGCCCGCAAACAGATCATGAGGTATATTGCCGATTTGTCCGAGCGGCTCATGCGTAAACGCACCTGGATCAAAATACAGGTGTGAAGGATTGCGCGGGTTCATGATTCGAACCTTGCCGATGAGACTAGGACGATCCACGGGCTCAAAATCGAAGCCTCCGGTCAGGGAATTGTCGGAAGCGAGGTCCGTTAGGCGCACAGGTACGCCACTCTGGAACGTCGTAATGCCGCCAACCTGCCAGCCAGACAGAAGGTTCTTCTTTCCACCACTAGAAGCAAAACGATCGAAAGGAAGGCCATACGTGGAGCTGAACACGAAGCGATTGCGGACATCGAAGCCCGAGAGCTCACGGTCGCACTTGAAGCAAAACGGATTGAGGAGGTTCTCAAATCCGGAGGCATTGTCGCGCGATTGCGACCAGGTGTAAGAAGCCAGGAATTGAATTCTCTCACCGCGCCGCTCTAAGCGGAACTGCCCGGAATTGTAGCTTGAAGAGGCAACAGAAGGGATTGTAAAGATGTTGCCAAAAGCCTCCAACCCGTTGGCGCCGCTGACACCGTTATTAGAGAACACTCCCGCCGGGCGCGTGCCGTAGAGTGTCTGCCCGCTAGGCAGGACATAGGTAGTGTCTTCCCCGAAGGGACCACAACCCAGTGCGGCGAGTTGCAAGCAGAGTTGTGGGTTGCCTGCATTCGCGTCATAAGTGGCGAGAAGGCGATGGCCTTGGCTACCCACATAGCCTGCGCCCAGCACGATTGTGGGACTGAGCTGGTATTCCGTGTTGACGTTGTACTGGTCGAGGTATTGTGTACGCACGTTCGGCGGAAAGTTGCCGTACATATAAATGGGAAAGAAGTTCTTGAAATTAACTGGGGCGCCGCGGTTGGGGATCTGGAACGGAAAAGGGCTGGGGAAGGTGGTCCCGCCTTGGTCAGTGAAGGGATTCTCGAAACCTGGGGCGGCTACGAATGAACTGCCACCGTATGGAGGATCGCCGTTGAACTGGAGCAATACCGCCTGCTCCATGGGGTTGTAGAACAAGCCGAATCCGGAGCGGATCACCAGCTTGTTGGCCCCCAGCCAGTCGGGGGAGTAAGACACGCCGATGCGGGGTGCGAAAGACTTGTAGTAGGTCTGGGTCAAGCCGCGAGGAATGCCGGGGTCACCGGGAAAAACGAGTCCCGGGGGTGCGGTAGGAAATACTTGCGACTGCTCTGGCGCCTGCCCAGGAGCGGGAAAGCGGAAAGCAGAGATGGCATCAGCTTTATCGGTAAAAGGCGTAAACAGTTCCCAACGCAGGCCGTAGTTCAGGCTCACGTTATGACGAACGTGCCAGGAATCCTGGGCAAACAGGGAAGCCTGATTGGAGTGCAGACGCTCGTAGGACGCGCTGCCTTGGGAATAACTGTCGGGCAGGCCGAGAACAAAATCGGCAAAGGCGTCGCCGGTAGTGTTGCTCCCGCCGGCGCCGTAATTGAATTGGCCGTCGAAAAGGTAAACCTCTAGCTGCTTGTGATTTACGCTGCTGTAACCGCCACCAAACTTGATGGTGTGCCGACCGATGATATGGGAAAAGTCATCCGTCACCATGTAGACGTTTTCAATGTTGGCGCCGCCGCCCGATCCTTGGCCTGGGCCACCAATAATGGGACCACCGAAAATGTCGATTACAGGAATGCTCTGTAGGGACGCCGGAGGGCCAGTCTTAATGCCCGTAAAACCGAATGAGGAGGGCGAGCCACTAACCACGGGATCATCCTCGGCGCCGCGCGCATCGCGCAAATAGGAAACACGAAATTCATTCAAGGTGAAGGGGTCCACCACCCAGGTTTCGGAGATGTTTACGGCCTGCGTGCGCTCCTTACTGACGACAGGGAATCCTGGAATGTTCCCCAGCCCGAAATCCCCGAAGAAGCTGTCATCGAAGAAATAAGAACCTGCGATCTTGTGCTTCGGGCTGAAATGGTGGTCCAGCTTGATGTCGAAGTCGTCCGAGTTATGCGGCTGGTTAGGAGTGATGACCAGCGAATTGACGCCCACGTTGGGAGGAGGGATGTACTTGTCTAGGATATTCGCCGCGACCGGATCGAACGACGAGGTAGGAATGGTCGCTTTGGGGAAAATGGTGGAATAGGCGGTACCGGAGGCAAAGCAGTTCGAACTCCCTCGCGGAAAGCACAGGGCGTCTGTAGTCACGCCGGAAAAGCCACTGGGGTCGCGATCGAGGAAGTTGCCACTGCGATCCGCATCGGAAAATACCGTGGTCAGGGTTCCCGGCACACCGCGGCGTTCGCGCGTGTCCTGGTAGCCGACAAAAAAGAAGGTCGTATCTTTGTGGATGGGACCGCCGAAGGTGCCTCCGAACTGGTTGAGTTTGTAGGGCGCCTTGCCGGTGGTTTCAAAATAGTTGTGAGCATTAAGCGCATCATTACGCAGGAATTCAAAGGCATTGCCATGCCAGTTGTTGGTCCCTGACCTAGTAATGATGTTGACCACCGAGCCCGAGTTGCGGCCGAATTCGGGATTGAAGGTGTTGGTCAGCACACGGAATTCCTCAACGGCGTCGGGCATGATATGCAACAGCGCCTCGTTTGCGATGGTGCCGTTAGTATCGCCGCCATCCACCATGAAATCGTTCATGACCAGCCGGCCGCCACCGCTGGAAAACACCATCGAACCACCTTCCTGATGAAAATCAAAAATTGGGTTGTTGACATCCGGCGACCCGTAATAGGTTCCCTGTCCCGGAACACTGATGCCGGGCTGGAGCGCGACCAGTTGATATATGTCACGCCCGTTGAGTGGGAGGTCGACAATACTCTTAGACTCGATAACTGTCCCCAATTGCGTGCTGACGGTGTCCACCTGAATCGGATTGGCTTCCACCTCGACCTTTGACTCCACAGTGCCAACCCGCAACGTCACGTCAAAGCTGCCGACCTGGTTCACGTCCAACCGTATATGCAGCAAGACATAGCGCTTGAAGCCGGCGTGCTCCACGCGTAGGGTGTAGTTGCCGACCGGCAGCAGGAGGAACTCGTAGACCCCGCTACTATTCGTCGTCAGCGTATAACTCTCGTTGGTAGCTTCGTTAGTCGTTGTGACCAGGGCTTGGCTGATGGCCGCGCCGCTGGCATCAGTCACCGTGCCGCGGATGTTTCCGGTGGTGGCCGCGTCGGCCACTGCGATCGACAGCAATACGAGTAACGATAGTTTTGCAAACTGGGAGATCATTTGGATCCTTCCGGACGGACAGAGCGCATGGCAACGTCGGCTGCTGGCCAACGCGACGAGCGCGGTGAGCAAAAAGCCGCCGTTGGTGGCAAGATCGCAACTGACCCGGATTCGACTCACGCCCCTGTAAATAGCTCCTGACTGTTTTCCATGTTGAACTCTTCCTGGATCGATGCACGCTAGAAAGCTCCCACCCTCGTTCGTCATAGTCACCTCATCTTTCTGGTCCGCAGCGCCCGCTCGGGTCGGCCATTGTCACGGTGCCTAGCGCGGCATCGACGCTTGGGCTAGCGTTATCGAAGATGCCAGAAACCAAAAGCAAGCCAGAACCTCTGAGACAATGAGCATTTATCAATCCGCTAATGTAACGCGTAGTATAACGTTACACCTATCTAATCTAGGGCATGGCTAGCTGTCAAGACCTTTTTGGGAACAGGGGATGTTTGAACTGCGCAACTTAGTTGGGCTTTGGGTTAGGAGCAAAGTTACTGCCTGCTTTCGAGCAACTGTGCTAGAGGCACCATGGTTGAGCGAAGGCTGTTGAAGGTGTGGACTCTCGTTCTGACAGAATGCGGTGACAACCAGTTTAGGGCGGATGTGGGGTCTGATCGCATCAACACCAGGGTTATGGTGTGACGAATCGGAGTGGTTCAGAGGCATCGAGAAGTCCAAAAAGTCTTGACAAACGCGTAGCATCACGTTACAAGTTCTTGAGGTGTAACGTTGCACTACAAGGTGGCGGGCAGTCCGCAAGGATGTGAAAAGGCGTAAGGATAGTAAACGCACCAGATGTAAGAACGGGAGAAGGAAGTTCTTTAATGGAGTCGCGGTTGCTATGCATTTCTTGGTGGCAGCTGCCACGTCGTGGCGTTGCATATGAGAAGCGGGTTCTTAATTAATGGCGAGACTGGAAAGGAATTTCCTGGAGTCGGCGCCGTCGACTGCGAAAGGCCACTTACTTGTACCATCTGGATCGAGGCAGCGGTCGAACGCCTAGAGGCGATGGAATTATTGGAGAAGTGGGATGGCTCTGACAGGCACCCGAAATGTGAGATTATGCTCGGTGACGCGGCTTTTACGAGCTATCGAGGGGCAGGTCTATTGAAAGTGATTTTGTGGCTCATCACAATCCTTTTGATCTCGTTGCCCATCGCGGCTCAATCCAAAAGAAAAGTAATTATTGACCAGGACGCGCGAGGCCCAGCAACTACCGATCAGCAGTCAATGATCATTTTATTGCAGTCGCCGCAGGTCGAGACACTCGGAATCACCGTCGTGAGCGGTGACCAGTGGCGCGACGAGGAAGTGGCGCACACTCTCCGGATGCTTGAGATCATTGGTCGGACCGATGTGCCCGTACTGCCCGGCGCTATCTTTCCTCTGGTCAATCGCCTGGAAACGATCGAACGCTGGGAATCGCTTTACGGCAAGGTAGGTTACAAGGGCGCGTGGAATCGAAAGCCGACCGGAGATGGAGTCCGCGGAACATTTCACGGTCCGTACGAGGTCCCGGACCTTGTCGAAGGCAATCCGACGACTAAGCCTGCTGACGAGGATGCCGCGCATTTCATTATCCGCATGCTGCACAAGTATCCACATGAAGTCACGATTTACGCGGGAGGCCCGCTTACGAACCTGGCCCAGGCTCTCAGCATCGATCCAAACGTTGCCGACCTCGCGCAGGAACTGGTGATCATGGGGGGCAGCATTGCGCCGGTTGTACCGTTGGAGTGGCAAACCCAAAATCGCCGCGAGTTTAATTTTTGGTGGGATCCTGAAGCGGTACACATGGTCCTTACTTCTCCGTGGCACAAGATCACTATCACGACGGTGGACATTTCGGTCAAAACGCGCCTTACCCAGGCCATGATAGCGGAAATCGCAAAGTCGCCAAGCCCATCTGCACAGTACGTAGGCAAATATGGCGATGAAGAATACTTGTGGGACGAGTTAGCCGCCGCAGCCTGGCTTGATCCCAGCATCATCACCAAAGAAACATCGCTCTACATGGACATAGACATCTCGCACACTGCGGGTTACGGAAACGTGCTGGTCTGGGCGCCCGGGTCACAACCTGGGTTGGGCGAGCAACTGGTGCACGTCCAGGAAGATTTGGATAAGGAAAAGTTCTACCGAATGTTCATCGACTTGATGTCGCAGCCTGTGCCCGGCGTGCGTAAATAAGGACGAACTGACAAATTCTGAGGAATCACCGACTACGTGGCCAGCCCTTCCCTATTCATCACTATCGTCAATAACGCATGTGGCCCAAAACCCAGGCGTATTTCACGAGCTCCAAAGGCGTGGTCTTTGACGACATTGCGAAGGCATGCCCACTTGACATCGTTCTTGGGTACGCCAGACCATTGCCCGCAGAGTAGGTACAGATAATGGATATCGACGACAGCTATGCTACCTGTGGCTGGTCAGGGGACCCTGGACACGGTAATCCGGAACTCTAACCATTTTTCACGCGGCTCGAGGCGAGTCGAATTTGGCATTTCTGCCAAGCGAGGATGCGATGGTGACGCTACGTGACGTTGCGGAAGAGAGCCGATTGTCGATCAGTACAGTCTCGCTTGTCCTTAACGGTGGACCATCTTCCGCTCGTATCCCTCCACGAACTAAGGAGCACATCCAGAGGGTGGCCAAGCAGCTGGGATATCGGCCGAACCTCTTCGCCCGATCTCTGCGCAGCAACCGCAGCCAGAGTTTAGGCATTGTGGCATTTGATATTACCGATCCTTACTGCGCACTGATCCTGCGGGGTATCGAGAAACATCTGCGGGCCTCGGGATACTTTCCAATTCTTACAGACCTTCAAAACAGCGTTGCGGAGTTTCCGCGTTGCGTCGATATGCTCCTGGGACGACGCGTAGAAGGTTTTATCGCGATTGCCAACCCAACGTATTTGGGGCCCGAACTTTTTGCTAAGTTTGTTCCGCGACAGACTCCGACTGTACTAATCGGTCGGGAATTAAGCAGAAGTCCGATGAGCTCGGTTGCGGTTGATAATGCCGCAGGCACTCGGCAGGCACTGCAGCATCTCTACCAGTTGGGCCATAACAAAATCGCTTTTATCAAAGGTCCGAAAGAGTTGGTCGACACGCAACCCCGCTGGCGAGGTCTAGAGTGTTTTGCTCAAGAAGTCGGCCTCAAGATGGATACCAAGCTCATCCGGAACATCAAGGGGCAAAACTCGACCTATGCTGAAGGACAGTCGCTCACAGAAGAACTGTTGAAAGCCAATAGAGAGTTTACCGCACTGGTCGCGTTTGACGACCTCACGGCCTGTGCTGCGATTGGCAGCTTGACCAGGGCTGGCCGCGTGGTTCCCAGAGACTGTTCCGTGGTGGGCTTTGACGATATTCCCAACTCGGAGTTCTATAACCCACCTTTAACCACAATTCAGCAGCAACTGGAGTTGCAAGGCTCGTTGGGGGCCGAGATCGTTGAAGAACTGATTCGAGCATCAATTGAAAAGCGAACATCCGTGCCCCGACATCGGAAGGTAACACCTAGACTCATTGTGCGGGAATCAACTTGTCCCGCGCCGCGCCCTTGACTGCCGGACCGACGTGCCTTGAGAGCAACGTAGGAGACCTCGTGAGCCAGATCTTAAAAACTGATCTCTATTGCTGGTGCAAAATCCCGGCGAGGCAACTCGCGAGCCGTCCGCAATTGAAGGTGCGCTTTCGATTGGTCGCGGATTCTGCCGCAATGGGCAGCCTCATGGCCTGGGAACTGGTCGAGGTGCTCGAAGCCAATAACGCTCGTCACCTTCCTACCCGCGCCATTGTTCCGTGCGGGCCCAAGTGCTGGTATGCGCCGTTCACCGAGTTGGTGAACTCACGGAAAGTTTCCCTACGGAATCTTTTTGTCTTTCACATGGACGAATGTCTCGACTGGCAGGCGCAGCCGCTCCCGGCAAAGCATCCTTACAATTTTCGCACCTTCATGGAAGAACACTTCTACGGGGGCATTAGGCCGGAATTGACGGTCCCCGAGACACAACGTTTCTGGCTGCTGCCGTCCACGGCGGACAAGGTACGCGAGGCGATTGCAGCGGCTCCCGTGGACATCACGGTCGGAGGCTGGGGCCAGGACGGGCACATTGCTTACAACCAGGCGCGGCGGCATCCCTATAGTGGCATCACCTTAGAAGAGTTAGCCGGTTCCAGCATTCGCATTCAGGAAAATAATCTGGATACGATTTTGGCGCTGGCCCAGCGGAGCTTTGGTGGGGCGTATCAATTCGTTCCACCGATGTCGATCACGCTAGGAATCAAGGAGTGTTTATCGGCGCGAAAAGTGCGAGTCTACAGCGATACCGGTTCCTGGAAGCAGACCGCGTTACGCGTGGCCCTGTTTTCGGAGCCCACAGCGGAGTATCCCATGACTCTTCTGCAGAAACATCCTGACGCAATCGTGACCGCGACGGAGGAAACCGCTGCTCACCCCATCAGTGAAAACCCCGATTGGGAGCTGATTTGAGGAATCGCCATGCGCGTTTTCAGAACTGATGGTAGCTCTTCATTTCGCACGTTGGTGGGAGTCGGCGGGATCGGGACCGGCAGTTTCTTCGCTTTGGAAGGGAACCACACGCTAGGGCGCAACGAGAGCAGGCCGGGCCGATTGCTCGACATTCGAGACTATTGCAAGCTGCACATCGTAGCTCACTATGTTGCCAGGTTGCTCGGTGCCGGAACTGATGGGAGTGCATTCCACCTGTTTCCGATCGGCAAAGTGGGTGACGATTCCGCCGGGCGGTTATTGCTGCAGCAGATGCAGGCCGTCGGCATGGACACACGCTACGTAACCATGGTGGCCGCGAAACACACCCTGTCCAGTGTTTGCTTCCAGTATCCCGACGGATCAGGTGGGAATATCACCGCGTCCAACTCGGCCGCGGCCGAAATCTGCGCTCAGGATGTCGAGAACGCTCTGGGACAAATTGTGGCGAACGGAAAGCAGATGATTGCGGTGGCGGTTCCCGAGGTGCCTCTAGCAGTGCGTCATTACCTGCTGACTGCCGCGCGCCGGAAAGGAGCGTTTTGCGCGGCTTCGTTTGTTTCGGCTGAGATTGCCGCGGCGAAGCAGCAAGGAGTGTTTGGCGAGCTGGATATGGTGGCCTTGAACGAAGCTGAAGCGGCGGAACTCGTGGGCTGTCCTTTCTCAGAATCAAACCCCGAGGCCTTTGTCACTGAGTGTTCGTCTTTTCTTGGCAGCCACTACCCCAATCTTGGCTTGATCGTAAGCATGGGCAAGCGCGGAGCGTACGGCTTCGAGCGGGGAAACTGGAATTTTTGTCCGGCTCCCGAAGTGCCGGTCGCTTCCACGGCGGGCGCCGGTGACGCATTGCTGGCAGGTGTAATTTCCGCGATCGCCGCCGGGGTTGCGTTTACAAGAGCAGGGGGCCACAATGATCGCCTGCAAGAGTGCACGATTTCCACTGCCCTCGAGTTCGGAGTTGCGTTGGCCAGCTACACGGTCACCTCGCCGCACACCATTTATCCCGATACCTGCCTAGATAGCTTGCGTAACTTTGTGGAAAAGTTGGGGAAGAAGTTTGCCCCTGAGGTTCTGGAGTGTTTTGCGGATCTGGTTCCGGATGTGAATATTGTCGCTTCACTGGGGGACACAGCTATTCGAACCGGCTGATATGAGAGAGCTTCCGGCATGGTGACATTCATTTTTGAGCTTGACAGTTGGCGTATATCTAGGTTTTCTGGCCAAAATTGCAGGAAGCATCTGGATGGCGCTGGGCATTGCCTACGGTGCAGTGAAGACTCGCGGTTTTCAGGCCGAGCTGGTCACATTCGATGTGCCGGATGAGGCCGAGGCAGCGGCTACCTCCGGCGCATAAGTGTCTAAGGAGATCATTTGTGGCGATCATTTTGCGAATTGTGCAGCAGTTTCAGTCATCCAAGAGACAGGAATTCATAGATCTGGAGAAGCAGTTCGCAGTGTTGGAACATCAGGGGATTCTTCTCAAAGGGGAACGGATGTCGCCTCTGGCCAGTCGTGATCCTCGCAACACTCTGATCTGGCAGCAAAGGTTCGACAATCTGCAAGCGGCCGAACGGGCGCTGGAGGTCTTTGAAAGCAGTGCTGAACACGCCGAACTCTACGACCGGCAAAAGCACTTCATGGAAGACACCTGGGTGGAGTCTTATGAGTTATTGGACTATTGAGAGAACGGCAACAATGGTGCGGGAACCTGCAGACGCCGTGCCTCAGAAGCCGTACCGCAAGGCACATTGCATAACACGCGGCTTTGTCAACGTCTGGTTGTATTCACCACACGTACCCGTGGTTCCGAGCGGAGGTAGACCATTTCCGTTGGAGAGATCGTAACCGAAACGCACTGAGTTGGTAATGTTGAACGTTTCCCAGCTAAACCTGGGTGATTGTCCTCGGCGAGTTTCCAAGTCTTGCTTAGGCCCGTATCGTTTCGATCAATTGACATGCGTGCGACCCGGGTATACTTAAGGGTTTCGCGTGAAACGTCTTACCATTCGGGAAAGAGCTTGTTCGTCTCCTGCGTGGCAATTGGCCGTCGTGTGGGTTTTTGTTTCGTGGCGACCGGCCGGGCCTTCTCAGTGCGGATGAGCTGCCCTTAAGGAGGGAGGCAAAACTTGCTCAGCGTCTTCTTCTTGCTTATGTTCGCTACACAAGCCGTTCTGGCGGCCGAACCACCAACGCCACCTAATTATGGACTGCGGATGGAAAGCGCCTGGATTCCGATGAACGATGGGACCCGGCTTGCCGCCACGCTCTACATGCCGGACGGCGCCAACTCGGGTGAGAAGTTCCCCGCATTGCTGGAATATCTTCCCTATCGGAAGGATGACGGAACTCCCGAGGAAGACTACCCCATTCATTCCTACTTTGCCCATTGCGGCTATGTCACGGCTCGCGTGGACATTCGGGGCACCGGGGCGAGCGAAGGCACTCCACCCGACCGGGAATACTCCGAGCAGGAGCAAAAGGACGGCGTGGAGGTGATCGCCTGGCTTGCCCGCCAGCCGTGGTCCAGTGGGAACGTCGGGATGTTTGGCATCTCGTGGGGCGGCTTCAACTCAATGCAGCTGGCAATGCGGCATCCGCCCGAGCTCAAAGCCATTCTTGCTGTGGACGCGACCGAGGAACTATTCCACGATGACATCCATTACATCGACGGCATGATGCACTTTGATGAGTATGAGCTGACTATGGACTTGGAGCCGGCAATAACAGGTGCCCCGGATTATACCCTGGATGAGAAAGTTCTAGGACCGAGGTTCGATTCGCAACCATGGTCGTTGCTTTACCTAAAACATCAACACGATGGGTCGTTCTGGCGTAGCCCGGTGCGTCCGCTAAGCGAAATTCAGATCCCCTGTTTCTTGATCGGCGGGCTACTTGATGGCTACCGCGACAGCATTCCGCGCATGCTCGAGCAAGCGAAAGCTCCCGTCAAGGCGATCGTCGGACCATGGAATCACACCTTCCCGCACGACGCTGTTCCCGGGCCAGAGATCGAATGGCGTGATCAGGCGGTACGCTGGTTTGACTACTGGCTGAAGGGTCATGATACAGGAGTGCTGAAAGATCCCAAGCTTGTGATCTACATGCGCCATTGGCATCTACCGGATCCCAACCTGCAAAATATTCCCGGAGAATGGCGACGTGAGGACGGGTGGCCACCACCGGACATGCATCCCTCCACGCTTTACCTGCAGCCGAACCATACTCTCAACCCTGCCACTCCCGGTTCCAGCATTCATGAACTCAAATACCTATCGTCGGTTGGCGCTGAGGGCGGCTTCTGGTGGGGCGAGTTACTCACGGACCAGCGGTCGGTGGATGCATTTAGCCTGGTCTATGATTCAGAGCCTTTGCAGCAAGACACGGCAATCCTTGGCCGGCCACGGGCTCTGCTGCGGGCGGCGGCCAACGCGCGGCTTGCTGATTGGTTCGCCCGTCTATCCGATGTCGCCCCGGATGGTACGGTCACGTTTGTTGCCGGAGCCGGCCTGAATGGCGCGCAACGCGATTCCATGACCGAACCACGCGATCTGGAACCAGGGAAAAGTTATCTTTTCGACATCGAGATGCACCTGACAACTTGGGTGTTCCCCAAGGGCCACCGTATCCGTCTTGCCGTCTCGAACGCACTCTGGCCCATGGTCTGGCCGACTCCGTACTCGATGACTACCTCGCTTAACCTGGGAGGGAATGACGGCTCCCGGCTTGTGCTTCCCGTCGTGGCGATGCCGGGAGCAGTACCTCCGCCATTTTCGCCACCTCGGCCCTCCGAGAAAAGGGCGGATATCCGAGGCACAGGCGACGCTTGGCCCGGCGACTGGACACTGGCACGTGATGAAGCGCACCAAAAGAGCAACGTGGGGTTGAACCTCAAGTTCCAGGCCGAATTTCCATGGGTCAGGTTGACTGGCTATGAAAAACTCTCTTATGAGACCGACGACCTTCACCCCGAGGTAAGTTCTGTTCGAGGCGAGAAGAAACTCAGCTACGCATTGAAGGAACGCACTCTCACGTGGCGCGGACACCTAGTCCTTTCCAGTGATGTCAAAAACTTCTATTACAAGTACACGCGAGAGTTGCTCAAGGATGGCCAGATGGTTAGGTCAAAGACCTGGGAAGAGACGGTTCCGCGGGACCACCAGTAGCTTGGCTAACGTGCTCTAGCTGGAACTTGATCTGACAAAGACTCCATCTTAGGCGGCAACGCTTTGTGCTCCGCCTCCGCTTCGCTGCGCAGGGCTCCGCTCCGGCTCCGCGTGTTGTCCCTCGAAGTCAGAGGAAACCGTAGCTGTCAGGGAGTCGAGCATTTTCGCCTGCGCCAAGTGTTTGGAATTCAGAAAAGTCTGCCAGGGTGTTCTTCCGTAGTAGTCACTTGCCGGAGCGTTCGTGTTTTTCATTGTACTTCAAGCAGCCAAACATCAAGATCAAACTGCAGCTTGTCCAAGTTGCGATAGAGTTTTTTGCGGAACGCTCACAGACACCATTGGTTTGAGGCGACTTGGCTTTGGTACGGGAATGGTCGATGTTATCCAAGTAGAGCTGATATTCATGGCACTCCCGGTTGCCACAGTACCACGAAGCCCCGCCCACACTTGGTGGCGCAGCTTGATGATTAGGAAAATCAAAATCCATTTTTTGGCAGGTGTTCGGGGAAACGTAGTGCGCCGTCGACGTGGCGCCGGGCGTACACGCGCCCGGCGGCGCACTACGAACACAACGGCATTCCCGTGAATATAGACCGCTACAAGGCTATCGAGGCTCGCCGCTCTGAACTGCAGGTCGAAATCGCCGAAAAGGTCGAGGCGAAGAACGGTTACGGCGTTTACGCCATCGAGGGCACGAAGAAGAATCCCCGGCAGAAAGCCGTGTTCAAGATGAAAAAGTTCGTCGCGCTACTCGAACGCCTCGGCATTCTCGAATCGTGGCCGAAAACAGAAACGGAACAGCCGCGCACAGACGACGAGGAAGTCTTCGAGCCGATGGCTAAGCTTCATCCCTACCTCGAAGACCTTAGGCAGGCTAAGAAGTCGCTCAACGACCTTGGGCGATTCGGATCGTATCTCGGTAAAGATGGGTTTAACCGCGCAGCGCTATGGGCGTTCGGCACCGTCACGGGGGCAACAACCCGAAGGCGAAGGCGTTCCTGCTGTCACGACCGCATTGGGCACGCAACTTGATCACGCCTCGCGAGGGCATGGCAATCGTCCACGGCGACATCGTGGGTGCAGAGGCGTGGCTTGCCGCCGGGTTCTCGGGCGATCCAGATCTAATGAGAATCTACCAATCCGGCGCCGACCAGTACATTGAATTTGCCATTGCGACAGGCGCATTGCCGCCCGGAACGCGCCGCGACAAATCCGACCCAGAGAGCGAATGGATTAGAGCGATGCACAAGACCGCGCTGCTGGCGATTAACCACGGGGTCAAGGAAAAGACGCTCGGCACCTACCTCGGCGTTCCAGCATGGAAAGCGGGCGCAATCATCAACGCGCACAAGGCCGCATATGGCGTGTATTGGCACTGGGCAGAAGAGCACGTCAAGCAGGGAAAGAAGCGCGGCTACGTGTCCACCGATTTCGGCTGGAAGCTGGACGTCGAGCATTGCCAGTACAACACGATCCTCAACTTCCCCCAACAAAGCGCGTGCGGCGAGGTGCTTCGCGCCGCCTGCGTGTTCCTGTGCGACCGTGGCTGGGGACCGTGCCTATCGGCGCCCCACCACGACGCCATTTATATGCACGTGCGATAGAGGACGCCGAACGCGCCAAGCAGGACTTGGAAGAATGCTTCGTCGAGGCTGACGATGTCGTGATGGGCGACCCGAATTTCAAATTACGCGTTGACGCCAGTATTGAACTCTATCCGAACCATTACGTCGATCCCGACGGCGCGGCAATCTGGCGGGTGGTGTCCGACTTCTTTGGCTGGGAAGCCGGCGGCAATGTTTCGGAAAGCGAGAATCTGATGAAGGAAGAGGCAGCAGCATGAACAAAGAAGAACTGAAGCGGATGTTCGAGGGCAGATTGAATCTGTCGCCCGAAAGAAACGCGAAATATACGAGGTGATGAGTGGCGTGAGCGGCATGGCCTACAAGCTTTGCGGCACGATGCTGGTTGACTGCAAGGACTGCGCCGAGCTAACTATCGCAGTCCGGCGCGTGCACGAGGGCGTGTTGTACTTCCAAGAGGCGCTCATGCAGGCAGCGATACAAGAGGTGAAAGAGCGATGAGCGACCACTACGACTACGGCTATCCTGCTCGAAATAGTCCTGGTGCGGAACCCGTCGGTTCAACGTGGGGATTCCGGACCGAGTTCTTCAACAGCTGTAATCATGCTCAGTTTCTGAACCCGGATGGTAATATCGCGGGCAACTTCGGCAAGGAGCAAGTCAATGCCACTCGTAGGTTCGGTCGCCTTTGTACTCCTGAGAAAGCGCCACATACCGGGCAAACCAGAATCTATCGCGTTTATTCTGCCGACAAACCCAGAATTGGCAGTTCAGCAGCACCTTAAAGTGCTGTAGGGGAGTGTCAGCGACACGTCTCGAAGAAAACTACGAATGTAAGATCGCTGTTTCGCAAATGGAAAAGTCCGGTCTCGCCTACCTGCCGATCACGACCACGATTGCCTTAGCTAGTTCGCTCGATGCTGACGCGCCCTCGTGCCTCAGCTGATGCGCGGCATCGTCCCATGTCAACTTTGTGATTGAGCCGCTACCCTTCTCGTAGGCGTAGGTCTTTCCGTCATCCTCGAAAAGGACAAAGCTGCCATTCGCTCCCGGATACACGCGCACGGACGCAATCGTCTGCGTCTGCTGGGTGCTCTCCACCTCCGACCCAAGCGGCACAATGCTTCCAGCCTTCACGAACAGCGGCAGCGTATCGATAGGAGAATCCGCCACAATGGTCTGTCCGCCGTGCAGTCGCTCATTCGTCCAGTAGTTGTACCAGTCACAACCCGCCGGCAGATACACCGTCCGGTGTGTCGCGCCCTGCTCGGTCACCGGAGCCACCAGAAACGCCGGCCCATACATATATTCATCTGGAATGTCCGCAACCTTCGGATCTGCCGGGAAGTCCATGAACAATGCCCGCATATATGGAGCTCCCGTCTGGTAGCTGCGATACGCTAACGAGTAGGTGTAGGGCAGAAGCTGGTAGCGCAGTTTCAGATACTTCGCCAGAATCGGCTCCGCCTGCTTGCCGTACGACCATACCTCGTTGTGAGCTCTCTCCCCATGCGCTCGCATGACCGGCTGAAAAGCGCCCCATTCAAACCACCGCACAAACAGCTCGGGATAGTCCTCATAATTCGCAATCGTGTCGTGTGCGTCCGATCCATCGATCAGCGGTTTGTGCCCGGCGCGGTAGTCTGCGGGAATCTTCGGCGAGAAGAACCCTGCGATATCCGTGTCCCAGTACGGTAGTCCTGTTGCCGCAAAATTCAGCCCCGCCGGAATCGAGCGCTTCAGCATGTCCCACGTCGAAACAATATCGCTCGACCAGAACACCGTGCCGTTGCGTTGCGCCCCCAGGTACGCCGCCCGCGCTAGGATCATGACCCTCCTGCTGTCTCCGAAATCCCGCCGGAACCCTTCGTACGCCGAAGCCGTGTGAAACAGCGGATAGACGTTGTAGAAGCGTATGCCCGAACCGATCGAGAACACATCTTCCGCTGGGTCGATATCCGGCTCTGTCTCATCGAGCCACAGATAATCAAATCCGTACGGCTTTACGTACCGGTCGCGAATCTTCTCCCAGAACCACTTCGCCGCATCAGGGTTCGTTGTATCGAGATTCGGTCCGATGGCTTCCTTGGTCCATCCCGGATCAGGTTTTCCGTCGCGCGTATGGATCAGCCAGCCGTTGTTCTGCAGCATGTCGTAAAACTGAGTGCTTCTCGAAAAGTGCGGCCACACGCTCAACAGCGTACTCACACCCATCGTATGCAGTGCACGATTCATCCCGGCCGGGTCCGGCCAGCGCTCCGGGTCGAGATCCAGTTCTCCCTGCTTCGTCATGTTGAGGAAGTCCACGACCATCACGTCCAACGGCAACTTCTTCTGGCGATACTGCTTGGCCACATCCAAAACTTGTTCCTGCGTTGGATAAATCGCTTTGCTCTGGATGTATCCGTACGCTGCCTTCGGCAGCATGTGTGTTACGCCCGTCAGCAGACGGTAGCCCTCGTAAATCTCGTCGCTCGTATCCCCTGCAATAACGAAATACGAAACGCGGTCTCCCACCTCCGACGACCACGTATTCCGTTCATTGACCCCGAGAACCACCGTCGTTTTGGAAGGGTTATCCCACACCAGCCCGTAGCCGCGGCTTGACAACATGAACGGTACGCCAACGTCCTCGCCGCCGATTGCCGAGTAGTCATGCCAGCAGCGGATCTCGTGATCTCGGAGGTCCATCCAGCCCTTCTGCTGCTGCCCTAACCCGTAGTAGTGCTCGTCCGCGGGTGAGTCGAATATGGCTGCAACCGAGTAGCCCTTGGCACCGGCGTCTTGCTGTGCGACGTCCGCGCGTTCCGGCGCCATGGTCCAGGTGTGCATGTGCAGCAGCATCTTCCCGCCCGGCGTTGTCACCAGCAGGGCATCGTCGTACGGACCCTGCCCGCCGCCTCCGCCAAAGTAGCGTTCGCGCAGTTGACGATTCAACGCGTCCAGCGGCATCGGCTGCGGCAGCTTCTCAGCCGGAAGATCTCCTGGCGCCAAACGCACCACCATCCTGGCCGATCGAAATACGTCGCCGCCTTCCGCCTCACGCTCGTGCGTCCATTCACCTGCCGACGGCTTTGCCACAAAACCATAGCCCGGAGCACCGGTCGCCCACGCCTTGTCGATGCTCATCGTTACCCGAACAATGTTCGTGGCATAAGGCTCAAGCGAAATGACCCTTCCATCCCGCTCCAGCACAAGTGGGGCACTCTGGGCGGTCGCCACGCCTCCCAGCGATAATGTCAGGAGCACGCAGCCTAGTCTGTGCGCCAGTGTCTTCCACGCGAAACGAGGATCCATTCGTGACCCACGACCACCACAGCTCCACTCACCCATCAGGCACGAAATCTCCATTTCTCCCTCCCCGCCAGGCGCCGCTCACGGAGAAAACGCTCCTGCTCGCAGCCTGGAAAGGCAGCGAAATCCTACAAGACTCCCGCTCCCGGCGCCCACGCATTCCATCTGGTTCCAATGCGGCAGATTCGACTGAAGTCCGTGTGGCCAAGGTGGACTCGGTCCGCGATTTTTTTCTCTTACCGATCTGAAGATTCTTCGACGAAACTTGAGTGAGCTGTTAATTTCGTTCCTGTCGACAAAGTCAAGATCAACGTTCCTTGTATCTGCGCGAGTGCTCGGCATCGTAAGTCGTTTGCGTGGTTCCTAGGATCGTAATTGAGGTCGCCTGGGTCGCGGACACGGCATTGATGCCCTCAACTTTCAGCAAAATCTTGTAAACGCCATTCCGCGTGTATGCGTGATCAGCCGAAGGCCCCTGACTAGAAACCCCATCACCAAAATCCCAGTTGTAGGCCAGCACTGGTACAGAGCTGGTGTCGACCACACACGAAACATGTACGGGGACCCCGAGTTGAGCGTGGCTTGGAGCCTCCAACTTAACGACAGGGTTGCTTGGCGCTATTGAATTGTCGACAATCTTGATCACTCGAACAGAATGAGGAGTTTGATCATTAATTCGCAACGTACCTTGGGCAAAGTTAACCGACCGATCCTGGTGGAGCACGTCGGACGCAACAAGAGAATCGTTTTCTTTCATGCCCAATTCGCTGACCGTGAATTCATGTGAGCGAAAGCTCTCCGTCCAGTTGAAAACCACCAGCATAGATTGACGCTTATCTTCATGGAGAAGAAAGACGCTTGGTTGCTCGTCCTCCGGCAAGTACGTCATCAGGTCCAATGGCTTGGCCGCTCGGCGCAAGCGCACCATCTCGAGCAAGTCGCGGTTGCGAACTAAGTTGACGCGATCGGGATCCGCAGCTAAAGTCGGCAGATCATCCCCCAACTCGAACATGCCTCCAGCTATGGCTGCCAGCGTGATCGATACTTCGGCCTCATCAAGGGTCAGCGGCGTTTTAGACTGGCGCCAGATTTGATCAGTTATCAACTGTCTTGCCACGGTGAACGCGTCCGGGTCGGCAGCATAAAAATTGTTATTCATGTAGTAGCGTGCTGCAATTCCAACGGCATCTTCCTTAGTTCCCGCAAATGAGTGGCCGGTGTCGGCGGAAATTCGTCCCAATTCGGTCAGGCCTACGGCGTTGAGCATCGGACTTCCATCTTTATCAAGGAGCACATCATCGCCGACCGCATCCCGAATGATCTGCAAGCCCATGCGCTGTGCCCCGAGAGCCGTTACGTCGGGCCTATAACGGTAGCCCTCGATCGCTGTATCATCCATAAAATCGAGCTTGAAATAACGCGCTCCCCAATCGCGGCTCAGAATTTCGAAAGTGCGGCGAAGATACTCCTGTGCCCCAGGATGGGTTGGGTCCAGCACATAGATCGGGCCACGGCTTGAATCAATGAATCCGATCTGGATGGGTTTGCCTTGAGAATTATGAACCAACCAGTCCTTGTGCTTCTCGTAAACCCAGGCCTTCTGTCCAACGCGGAATGGTGCAACCCACATGCCAAATTTCAACCCCAGGTGGCAGACATGGCGGCCAAATGATTGCAGCCCATCTGGCCAGCTAGTGGCATTGGGAGTCAAGAACTCGCCGTCATCGTATGCATATCCTTCGTCGATGTGAAAGTAGTCGAATCCCAGATCCTTAAAATGTTCCGATAGCCATTCTGCGTTAGTGACAGCGGTTCCTTGCGAAAGCCCAAAGTAATAGGCTGTCCAGCTCCACCAGCCCCAAGGGGCAGTAGCAGGAATGCGCGCCTTGTTTAGCAGGCGGATGGCTTCGCCATAATTTTCGAGCTGTGCGTGATAGTCCTTGCTAACCGAAAAGGTCAGCTTCTCTGAAGAAATCGTCTTCCCTGGCGGCAAGGGGACGCTCAGCTCGATCTGGTCTGAAGCGGGGTCGTCGCGTATCGATTCCTTCTTCATGATCTCAGTCGTGCCGGTCGAATCGACCGTGTAAGAGGAAATGTGGGCAGTTCCTGGGCTTGCGGTTCGTAGGTGCATGATCGTCAGCCAGCGATCTGAGCTAAGCGCTGCGAGAAGGAGGCTGACCTTACTCTGTCGGTTGTAAATCAGCTGGCTACCGACTGCGAGATGCAAGTTGCTCAGATCTCTTCCGTATTCATCTCGCCCTAAATAAACCGGAGCTTTGCCAAGATCAAAAATCTGAAGCGGCGGACGATCCTCACTGTAACTGTCAGAGAGTACGCGATCAGCGTCCTCGGGTCCCCCTAAGTTGACACGGGGACTACCGACCGCATCAATCATGCGGATGCTTTGAATCTTCAACGGCTGGCCCTCAGTGTTCTCGATTTGGACCTTCACGCCCCCGTATGGCCGGTCGTTGTACAACTGCAGCACGTATCTCAAGTTGGGCTTTCCCTTTACTCCAATGAATGAAACTGTAACTTGGCGACCCTCGCCCAAGGCATCATGGAAATCCGATTCCGATACCTCATGTTTGGAATACTCGTTCGAAAAAATCCATTTGTGATTAGTTTCAGCGCCGACTCGGGCGCTCAGCACTGGATCCCGCAGTCCCTCAGCCCGCACTTCAAACGAGCCGTCCGATCTACGCACAGAGACAGCCAACCATTTGTTCTGCAGTGACGAAGCGGTCTGGCAAACCGCTGAAATAGAGAGAGTAATGACAGCCAAGCTTGCACTGAACACAAGTTTGTGCCATCGTTGTGCAATCATCTGTGGCTCCTCAGCCAATCCTAAATGCAAATGATGAAACGTTTCACCTAAGTCAAGCTAATACGCTTGTTGTTGTTCCGATGTCAAGAGACATGTGGGTCCGAGACCGGGGCACAGTCAATATCATTATTTGCGGTATTTGCGGTGATACTGGCCTCGATTTTCTGCGGTGGCTGCACAGCATTAATGTACCTCTTACCTTACAGGACGGTTGTCGATTGTTCGTAAGTAAAACGATACAATGCAATGAAGGAACACCAGAAAATGAGGGGGTTGAAACAACTGCGTAAAGAGGTCTTCGAGCCAGGAGGTGATCTAAATTCCATCGTTGATCTGCCCCATCATCTCTAATCTTTATGTGCGATCTGCTGGACATTGGCGGCAAAGCTCAGCTGAAAGGCCCGAGGAGCACTGATGAGGTCATCGAATCCTTCGAATCCCACCGCTGGCACTCTGCCAGCATGCTACGAGCTTCCGCCAAAAGGTCAGATACCAGCAATGGTGTGCTTGCCACATACGGAGAGAGGAGCCATCCTTCTTCCCAAATCTCCAGGCTCGGGTGACGCCGTGCCTGCAAAGCTTCGAAGAATACACGCCATCTGCCCACGTAGTAGTCACGAATCAGCCCGGACCAGACGCGGGAACCGTAATCGTTGAGTTCGGGCCATCCCCAATAAGTGATCAGGCGGCGGCAGTCCCGATCGTAATAAGATTTGTCGTCATCCCCGACGGCCCAATTTTGTGCCGCGCTGATCCACGTTTCGAGTCTCCGATCAGGTCGCTGATTCATTAGCGCGTCAACCCGCAGCAACATATCTAGAGCTCTCTTGGCACACTTATCCCGCAATTCTCCGAGTTGGGCCTTGTGGGCTCGGCAAGCCTTTATGAGTTGCTCATCGACACGGCCACCGATAGATTGGGTCACAAGTTCGATTAGGTCATTGCGATATAGCACATTCGATTGCAGCGAGCCTCCACTCTCAACAAAACGCTCCACCGCCTGGTGGAATTCGGGCGTTGTGTCTACCCCAACGGACTGCGGCTCTAAACTGGGACGCGATTGCCAGGCATGGCGGGTATTCCAGGTGGCGTGCCAGGAATAGGCGCTCGCTCGCAGGAGTCGCCACGCCTCAGCGATGGCTGAAGGGCAGTCGCCATATCGAGCGCGGCAGTATGCCGGAATCCAATCATCCAGATCGATCTTCTGTTCAGACCAGCCGATGTCGGTCATCAATTCGTAAACAACTTCGTTGTTTTCGGTTCCCTCGGGGTCCATGCCCCAACCCACGAGGTTCTTCCTCTTCGGGCTCGCCAGAACCACTGCTGGTTGGGAGGTGATCAGGGCTAGATTTCCCTTTACATTGTTGTTGCCACCGAATGTATGGATCATGCCATTGATCCATTGCTTGCCAAAAAATGACTCGTGATCCTTCCATTCATTGTGTGATGTCGGATCGGCGTCTTTCTGGCTAGCATTGAAGTCATTGGAGTAATCCAGTATCACCATTCGTTCGTTCGGTACACTCGAAAGAAAAGCAGCGATGGCGCGATTGTTCCAAAAATTCGGATCGTTGCGGAACAGCCACCCTTGCATGACCCAAACCCCGTCGGGATCGCCGGCCTGTATGCTCCGGTAAACCGTGCTCGCGAATCGGGCCAAGTCCTGTTCCGGTTGGGGGCCGACTGGCACGCTCATCTCGTTAAAAGTGTCAGCCAGGTAATAGTGTGCTGGCCCAAACTCTTTGCGATATTCGAGAATGAAACGCTCGCCAATCTCACAATAGAGATCCGTCTCACCGGGATGAAGGATCAGCGACTTCGACTGCCGAGGCATCTCTGACGACCAGAGTTCCGTGAATAGCCTCGCTTGCGGATGAATACGCTTGAATGCCTCCGGTACAGATCCCGCAAATGCCGGAACGACAGGGCACATGCCCAGTTCCCGCATTCGATCCATGATCTTCTTCTGCAGTGTGCATTTCTGATCGATCCAACCTTGGGGCAAGGGTCCCTCGTAGTAGTCGATATTCCCCATCCGGTGCCAAGGGAGATAAGCAGGACCGGTAAAATAGCGGTCGAGCTCGGCTTGGGTTATGCCAAAGCTCTTCCAAACGCGCTGCCAGATTGCCTCCTGACCCTCCATGGCCAGAGGCATGTTGATGCCGTGCAGAGCCATCCAGTCAAGCTCACGTTCCCACCGATTCCAATCCCAGAATGCGGTGGTGTAGCCATAGGTACACACGTTGTAGTACTGGACGAATCGGTAGGGAGAAACTACTTTTCTCTCCGACCGGTCGGGAAGGCGTACAGGAAGTGACACGCGTCGCCCACTCCAGCACACCATGACGGCTCCAATTTCCCGGAGATATGCATATACACCTCTACATAACGCGACTGCGCTGCTTCCTTGGACTCGGGCCCGGCCTCCGGTACAAGAGAGAACGTAGACTTCTAGTCCGTTGTCTAGTGGAATCTGCTGCAAATCGAATTCGGCTGAACGGTCTCCGAGGAATCGGTTCAAAACCGAGCGACTAGCGGAGACTGCGTCTAAATCCAACGTCGCCATTTGCATTGCGAGGGAAGGATCGCTTTCACCGCCGATAAGGACACTGCCTACGGCACAAGACCCTACTGCCAAGAATTCGCGTCTAGTCATCATGGATTAATTCTCTCTAGCCTCTGAAAAGTAACGGTATCAGCCGCGACGCCTTCACAGCCTAACAGGCCCGGCGAAAGACTACCAACGTTAGATCAGTCGCGACTGTTCATGTCTTTCAAGCGGGCACCGTGATACGGGATCGTACTCCTCCGTGACCGGCTTCCGGTTGCTTGAGAATAGTTGGAAGGATATGCTACCCCCATGAATTCGAAGGCTGATCTCGACCGAAAAAATCGTCTCCAGCGAGCTCCCGAGCGTCGCATCATCAATTTCAATTGTCTCGGTATCTTGCCCGTTGTGGCGCTGGGACGCTACGAATACCACGCCGTAAAGCTGGGACTGGCGACGCATTCTCATCCCAATGCGGTCGAGATTTGTTATCTAGAGAGAGGATGTCAGATTTATCGCGCGGGCGGACGCGAATATCGACTGGTCGGGGGCGACCTTTTTGTGACGGCACCGGGTGAATCTCACGATACAGGAGGACAGCCGGAAGATTGCGGCATACTTTACTGGCTCCTCCTGCAGATGCCTAGGGAGAGTGAGTCTTTTGTGATGCTGCCGCCTAATGACGGTGCCGTGCTTGCCGATCGTTTGTCGCACTTTCCGGAGCGTCAGTTTCCGGGGCGTCCTGCCCTGAAGCAGTTCTTTAACCAACTCTTTGAGATCTACGATGAGCCATCGAGTCCATTGAAGCGGATCCGTGTGGTCAATCAGTTATTATGTTGCATTTTGGAAATTCTGGACTGCAGTAATCAGCATTTTCAGCGTCGCTGCTCTCCGGAGATTCAAAGGATTGTTGAGTTCATCCAGTCCTCAGCGGAAGAGGAGTTTTCGCTGGAGGAACTCGCAGAAAAAGCTGATCTCTCCTTGTCACGGTTCAAAGCTAGGTTCAAATCTGAGTTGGGTGTCGGCCCTCACGAGTTTGTATTGCGCACGCGAATTGGTGCCGCAAAGCAGGCACTCCTTCACGAGAAACTCGCAATCACCGATGTAGCGATGCGGTTCGGTTTCAGTTCATCCCAGTATTTCGCGACCGCGTTCAAGCGTTTCACGCATACGACGCCAGTGCAGTTCCGTGCCAGTAGGGGGAATTTCACGCTTCCCCTTCGGGATGGCGGAGTGTAACTGTAGCTTCCGCTTCTAGCGAGAAGCGTAAAATAGAAGACCACATACCCTCCCGCTTGAGCTCGAGGTTCGCCTGTCTGTAGATCCCGTCGATGTTCGATTTCGTATCGCGCTTCCGCATTGAAAGCATCTGATTCTCCATCAGTGGTAACTAATGCACCATTGCGACTGTTATGAGTTCCACGATTTCAGCAGTGTTCGTTGAGCCCGGCCCGGCGAACCAATCGCCCGAGACGAAGCCAGCCCCGCGCGATCTCGCCTTAGACGCCTACCGCGGGTTCATTATGCTTCTGCTCGTTTCGGAGGGCTTCGGATTTACCAAGCTATCGAATCACCCGGCCTATCAAGCGATCGCGCGCCAGTTTGACCATAGGGATTGGGGCGGAGCGGTGTTCTGGGATCTAGTCATGCCAGCTTTTCTTTTTATGGTGGGCGTGGCGATGACGTATTCGTTCGGTCGCCGCATAGAAGAAGGCGCTGACCGGAGTAAACTCCTTCGACACCTTGTAAAACGCGCAGGGATCCTCACCGTTACGAGCTGGATCATTATCTCGGTCGAGACGAATCACCTCCATCTACAGGCCCATAACGTTCTGATCCAGGTGGCTGCGACTTCTTTGGTCTGCTTTTTCCTCATGCAGTTGCCGTTCTCGTATCAGATGGGCGCGGCGGTACTGCTTCTTGCATTTCATTCATCGCTGTATTTGATTTTCCCGGGACCCGACGGCGCCTTCCAGCGGGTTACGAATTTCGGGGCTGTTCTCGATCGAGGAATTATGGGGCACAACTACCGGATGGCGCCGTGCGTGAATCTCAACACGATCCCGGAAGTGGTGAATGTGCTGATCGGTATTTGGATTGGCAATCTGCTTCGGAGCCCGCGGAGTCTGTCGGAAAAATTCAAGTGGATGATCGGCGGAATGCTGATTGCTTTTGCAGCAGGACTGGCCCTTTCCCCCATCGTGCCGATCAACAAGTGGTTGTGGACTGCGTCGTATGCCCTCTACACAAGCGGATGGGCGATTTTCGGATTAATTCTTTTTTACTTGCTTGTCGAGATCTTCAACATTCGGCGGCCTATGTTTTTCCTGGTGGTCGTAGGAATGAATTCGCTGTTCGTCTACTGCGTGGGCGAGATACTTCACGGCTGGCTTGACCAATCCGTGGGAGTGCTCACAGGCCGGTTCCTCTACATTGGGGAACTTGCTCCTGTAGCGCAGGCTTGTGCGGTTCTGGCTGTGATCTGGTACCTGTCTTATTGGCTGTACCAGCACAAAATTTTCATTCGCGCGTAGAAGCGGTTACGCTGTGCACCTTTTTCCAGTTGGATTGGGGCGTTTCTTGTAGAATCTGTTGGCATCAAATGCCTCATTCCGGGCGTAGTCAAATAGGCTTCCGTGCAGCCTGTTGGTGCCAGATTTCGTTGGTGCCAGATTTCGTTTGACAGAACTGGTAGATAAGTGGTTAAGGAAAACCGCCTTCGCCGCGCAGTCTGATCTTCACCCTGACAAAGGCTGCCTGCAAACGTGGCATCAGACGCAACAGCATGGGCACGATGCGGGCCTGACTGGAGGCGTTTCCCGGCCGAAAGCGCGCGGCCAGCAAGCAACTGGTATGGCGCTCAAAGACCAGCATGGGATGAAAAATATGCTTGCCGTAGGCGCCGTCGAAGAAGCTGAGTTGCTGCTGGCCGTGGGTAGATCGGTGAAATCGAGATCGAGTAGGATCTCGCCGCGCTGGCGGACTTGCTCGCCGCAGAGGCGGATGAACTGCTCGGTCTTTTGGAGGTGGTATGAAAAAAGTTCGCATAGGAGTGGTGGCGCTATTTTTGTTTACGGTTGTACCTCTTCTCAAAGCTCAAGATACGACAGCGTCAATTTTAGGAACAGTTACCGACCAAACGGGTGCAGTAATCCCCGGGGCAAAAATAACCGTCATGAACACTGCAACCGGGGTCATTAAGACGATCATGACGAATGCATCTGGAGACTACCAGGCAATAGATTTGCAAATTGGGCGATACCAGGTAACGGCAGAGCATGCTGGATTCAATCCGCTGACATCACAGGAATACAAGTTGGAGATCAATCAATCCGAACGCATCGACTTCAAGATGACAGTAGCGGGCAGCACGCAAACCGTGACTGTAGGAGTGCAAGCGGCCCGGATCGATACCGTCACCTCAACTGTGGGCTACTCGGTGACGGGTGCAGCGATTACCGAAATGCCGCTGAATGGCCGCGATCCACTGGACCTGGCAGAGTTGCAGCCCGGCGTTACCAATGCAAATAATCCTGGATCGGTCGACGATGGCACCAATCACCAGTCACTTGCCGGTGGACGCTCGGATAGTGTCGGCTATCTACTGGACGGTGGCGATAACAACAATCTCCTCTTTAACGCCGTGGTTTTTACGCCGAATCCAGATGCAGTTGAGGAGTTCCGTATTTTACAGAGCAATTATTCCGCTGAGTACGGACGGAACGGAGGTGGCCAGATCAGCATTGTGACAAAATCTGGCACCAACAGGCTGCACGGAAGCCTATTTGACTACGCCCGGAATGAGGCATTTGATGCCAACAGATTCTACAACAAACGCGCCAATCCAATAATACCCCGCGATAATTTGAAGCGCCAGCAATACGGTGGCACGGTAGGCGGGCCAATTGTGTTTCCACAACTGGTGAATGGGAAAGACAGATTCTTCTTCTTCTTCGCATATCAGGGGCAGAAGGAGTCTTCAACGCTCAACAATGGCGGCCAGCAGGTTTATACAACGGCGGAGTTGAACGGTGATTTTTCAGCACCCGGGACTGATCCCAATGGAGCGGTGGCGGCGTTCCTGCAGGCGCATCCGTACTATCAGGCCAATCCGCAGTCGGCGGTGGCGGGCATTATCGATCCAACAACGATTGATCCAATAACGAAAGCTTATATTGCAAAGAATTACATACCTTCCAGCCCTAATGGGTTCTTGTTGTCCACGGGCACGGCCACAGACAACTATAACCAGTACCACGGGCGCGTCGATTTTCATATTACTAACTCAGACTTACTTACAACAACCTTGGCATACCAGGATGAACGGATCTTAAGCCCATTTGATGGTTCTACCATTCCGTTTCCAGTAACAAACCAGAACCATATTTCGTACCTTGCAATTGCTTATACCAGAACATTTACGGCACACCTGCTGAACGAGTTGCGCGTTGTTGCGCAGCGCGCCAACAACCTGGCGTATCAACCAATTGGTAATCCTGCCGGACCAAGCGCTCTTGGAATTGGAATTACACCGGACGTTACAACGGGGCCGACGATCATCACTTTCGCATCTTCGCTGTTTACCGTAGGCTACACAGGACAAGGACCACTCTCATTTATCAACAACACATCTGAGTATAAGGACTCTCTATCATGGACCAAAGGCAAGCACCTAATGAAGTATGGAGTTGGATTCTCGCCATATCAAAACAACACAACCTATGACTATTTTGTGGACGGCGGGTTCTACTTGTATGGAAACTTTCAGCCGGGCAGTAGTGTCGCATCTGGCAATCCGTATGCCGATCTACTTTTTGGAGCCCCGGATTCTTTTTACCAAGGTGCAGGGGCCCTTTCCAATATTCGGACTAACTCATATTCCGCCTATGCGCAGGATGGATATAAGGCCACGAGCCGCCTGACGGTGAACTACGGATTGCGGTACGAATACAACTCCCCAAGGCGGGACACAGAGGGAAGAACGTATAGCCTGATTCCGGGCGAACAGTCAACCCGCTTTGTGAATGCACCCGTTGGTCTTGTATTTCCCGGAGATCGTGGGGCACCTGAAGGAGTGAGCTTTCCAGATTACACAAACTGGGCGCCGCGTTTTGGTTTTGCTTTAGATGCAGCAGGAGACGGAAAGACCAGTATACGAGGCGGATTCGGCATCTTCTACGACATCTTGTCGGGCGACGCCAATCTGCAGTTCAATGGCCTGCCCCCGTTCTACTCCACAGCATTTCTGTCCTATGCCCCGCTGCCTGGTGGACAGACCACAGCGCTGAATTATTTGAGCAACCCGTATGTAGCAACGGGAACAATCAATCCATTTCCGTCCAAGCCTCCAACCAGCACGGTAAGTTTTGCACCGTATCTTCCCTACGGGTCAAGTGCAAATTACTTTGTGAGAAATCATCTTAAGACTCCATACATCTACCAGTACAACCTTGATGTGCAGCGTGACTTACCCCAGGGTATGGCCTTCGACTTAGCGTATGTCGGCAACACTTCGCATGGGCTCACGTCGCCGGTTGATTACAACCCGTACGTCTTGGGAACCTATAACATGAGGTACTCGTTGTCGAACGGATATGCTCCAGGAAACAACAGTAATTACTCATGGTTGGATACGTTTGACAATGTTACATATGCAAACTACAACAGTCTGCAAGTCCGTCTGACGAAACACTTGACCGAGGCCCCGGTCGTAGGCCCCATGACTTTCACCTTTGCCTATACGCATTCGAAAAACCTGGATAACGTCTCGGGATTCCGGGAAAGAAACTATGAAGTCCCCTACTATAACCGGAGGCAGTTTTATGCCGACTCCGATACGGATGTACCCAACAACGTTGTTATCTCTGGAACGTGGTATGTTCCATTCGATAAATGGATCGAGAGTGCCCCTAAGGTAGTTACCAAGGGTTGGAGAGTATCGCCTATCTCTTCATGGAGAAGTGGATTTGCGTTGGACGTGTTGGCGGGGTTATCGCGTAATCTTGGCAACGATCCCGGGCCGTCTGGTGCCGGTGATCAAGAACTGGTTCGTGCTGATCTTGTGGGCACCAAGGTGACTACGCAGAGTCCGTATCGTGAGGTAGGCCCCGATGGAGTCGGCTCTGTATATTTCCAGCAGGCGACTTTTTCCAATGCGCGACTGCAGAATTTGCAAAACGCTGCCCTTGTTACACCGCCTACCTCTTACACATATGGAACCTTGCCGCGCAATTTCTTCCGCGGACCTACGTATGCAGACACGGATGTTGAGGTAGCCAAGCAATTCAGCGTGGCCAAAGATAAAGTGCAGGGCCAGTTCATTGTCGACTTTTTCAATATTTTCAATTCCGCGCAGTTCGGTGTGCCGAATTACGACATTGGTTCTTCAACATTCGGAGAGATTACGACCACATACGATCCAAGGATCATTCAGCTAGCTGTACGCATTACATTCTGACATCTGACAGCTCATTGAATTTCGTGAGTTGGAGGTTTGGCTGGTGGTCACGGCACGAGAATCCATTTAGATTCTGGTCCCAGTGTTCATCTCAGGAATCGCTATTTTGCACGTATGGCCATATTGCGCAGGAAGTCGAAGGTCCCGGGGGATGATGGCTCAATCCGGGTTAGGTGTGACCGGTCCCCCTTTTTCTGGAACACTTTCAAGGTGAGTTTTCGGCAGCTTGTGAGCTTGGCAGCAAGCTGCTTGCCGATGCAATTGTTTGGCGTCGAAACCCACTCCTTTCTTTCAAATCGTTAAAATGATGGCTGCCACCATCCATCGTGAGCACGCCGGGACCGTATACAGGAACCGGATAGAGCTCCATCAGCGCCCAATATCCGAGCAACAGCACCGCCGCGATCACCCACCGCGCTTTTCGGCCGCAGTAGAGCACAATCGCCGACGAGATCAGGTACACCACGGCGATCCGTTGCAGCACGCCGGATGCGCATGGTGTGCGGATCAAGCGCTGGGTAGGCATACAGAAAGATGCCGAGCGCAAAGATGATGGCGCTGCGCTTCTGCGCTTCACAGAGTGCAGCATCAACGAGCCACGCGTAGAACCCCTGACCTGGCGATCCACGCACGAAAGCCAGCACCCAGATAACAAATCGCGACCAGTCCCAGCGGAATGGTCAGCATGATGGAGGGAGTTTCTCAATATTAGGAGCGCAGCACGACAAGATGCCGACAGCCGTCACGATCCTTTTCCGGCTATTTATCGGCCTTAAACACGACCGTTCTCAAACCCGCCGGGGATTCGATTTCGTACTGAGTATCCGAGCGAACGTCTTACAAAAGCATTAGCCATATCATCAAACGGTGCACGATTTTCAATAGGAGTGACCATGTCATCGGCATTATTGATCAGCCAAGGGGTCGACACTCGCTTACTGGAGACGCTCATTGGGCTGATCCGTCAATTCGAGAACGAGCAACAGACGAATTTGCTTCTCGCTGCCCAGTGGATGGCAGACGCCTGCGAACAAGATCGTCTGATTTATCTGTTCGGGGGTGGCGGCCACACTTGCCTTGTCATGCAGGAACTGTTTTGGCGTGCGGGCGGGTTAGCAAACCTTTGTCCTATGATTGATTTTTCCATTCACCCTGTTACTCCTGCCTACATGTATCTCGGTCACGAGCGCTTGCATGATGTCGGCAATCACATTGTGTCCTACTACGGCGTCTCCCAGGATGACGTGGTCTTGTTGTTCCATAGTTACGGATTCAACGCGCCAACAATTGACGCAGCCCTGGAGTGCCAGCGTCGGAAAGCTAGGACAATCGGAATTTCTTCAAAGGCCTGGCACTGCAACGTTCCTAAGGATTTTCCACTTCGCCATCGCAGTGGCAAGACACTGTTCGACCTCACCGATATCTGCATCGACGACTATGTACCCTATGGCGATACGGTGATTTCGGTTGAAGGATTCGATCAGCCAATCACGGGGATTTCAAGCACAGTTGATTTCTATATTGCCCACCGGCTTGAGATCGAGTGCGTCAAAGAATGCGTCCGCCGGGGCGTCGTGCCTCGCGTGTGGCGCTCCGCGAATATTTCGGGAGGGGATCAGTACAATTCTGAACTTCGCGCCAAATACAACAGTCGAGTCAAGTTTCTGTGAGGAGAAAACGACATGGCTGTAAAAGAAACGGGCGTTAGCTATTACGGAATCAGCTATCCAGAGCATGCAGCACGAGACTTTACCGAAATGCGGGCTCACCACTGCACCGCAGTGTTGCTGGCGCTCAGTGAGTTCGATGTATTCTTCTGGTTTCCGAATATACCGAAAATTGTCGAAGAGGCCCGGAACCAGGGGCTTGACGTCTACCTGGATACTTGGGGGGTCGGTAAGTTTTTCGGAGGAGAGCCTCCCAGCCTCTTTCTCCAGGAGAATATTCAGAATCGGCAAATTACCGCTCTTACCGGTGAACCTGTGGCGGCAGCTTGCTTTAATACGCCAGCATTTCAAGAGTACTTTCTCGAACTGGTTGAGAAGTTGGCGCGATCCTGTGATGCCCAAGGGATATTCTGGGACGAGCCTCATTTCGCAATGCCCATCTACCCGGTTGGCTATCAGAGCACCGCAGATTGGACGTGCCGCTGCTCAGTATGTCAAAAACTATTCGAGCAGGAATATGGCTACACGATGCCGAAAGTGCTCACAGATCAGGTGAAGAGATTCCGCAGGCGGAAAGCCCGCCAGATCTTGCAGTCCGCGAGCCAGCTCGCGAAATCGATCCGTCCAGAGTGGCTAGTCACGCAGTGTAGTCTTCCCGCTGAGAATAATTATTATCTCTCGTACGAGCGAGGCTACGATGATTGGGAACAGGTAGCCGCGTTTCCCGAATACGACATCTTTTCGACTTCAATTGTTACGAGTTACGACGCCCCCTTAGCTACTCATCAGCGCCTCGCCGAGAAGACAGTAGCCCTGGCGCGCAAGTACAAGAAAATTCCACAACGATGGATCATGAGTTATTTAGAGTCTCCCGTCGATATCGATTTTATACGGCAGATCGCCCGCACCTATGCCGATAGCGGCGTCGAGTCGATCTTTTCATGGACCTATCGCGCTGGCTTCGGAACGATCTTGTCCGCGCCCGAGCCCATCAACGCGTGGCGGACTCTGGGCGAAGCGTATAAGGAAGTCCTTGGACAGTGAATTATCGTGGCTTAGATTGAACACGTTCCTCCAAAATACTGAGATTTTCATTCTCCTGCATAATGCGAATCGCAGTTGCAATCACGGTCTGTGCTAAGAAGGGAGTCTTATCATGCAGCAGCGCACCGCATTTCCTGTCCGACCGAACCCGATCGGATGTTTGCTTCTCCTCTTGATGGGCGTATGGCCCACTGCAATGATCGGACAACTTGCTCCTCAGGCCACCACCGCCAGCCCGCTTCCAGACGACCGCTACAAGGCGGACATTCTTGTCATCGTCGCCCATTCCGACGATGAACCGGCCGGTTATCTGATCAGGGCCATCGCCGATCAGCACAAACGGGTGGCCGTCCTCGAGGGAACGCGCAGCCAAGGGGGCGGCAATGAAGTGGGTTACGAACAGGCCGCTGCGATCGGGGAAGTCCGGGAAATTGAGGCGCGCCGGGCGCTGGCTTCGATCGGCGTCTTCAACGTCTGGTTCATGAGCGGCACCACCGACACGCCCGGCGACAATGTTCTGCGCTCGCTCGAAACCTGGGGCCACGGTGCGGCGCTCGAGGAGGCAGTGCGCATTGTCCGGCTCACTCGCCCGGAAGTCATCCTCACATGGTTGCCTCATTTTGTAGTAGGAGAAAATCATGGCGATCATCAGGCTTCCGCTGTGATCGCCACGGAAGCCTTTGACATGGCGGGGGATCCGACCGCATTTCCGGAACAGGTTTCCTTTCCACGCGACCGCAAGGGGATCGGTAACCTTACCGAGGGACTGCGCCCGTGGCAGCCCGAAAAGCTTTATTTCTTCTCTGATGCGTCGCAGATGGCGTTTATGAAGGAACAAGGTCCAGTCTATTCCGCGATGGATGTTTCTCCGTCCCTTCATATGCCCTACTACCGGGCCGCGGTCCTGGAAGAGTCCTACTATTTGACCCAGGGCGAAACAGGGCAGGCGGCGAAGGCCGCTCTTGCAACCGGAAATTTCAAGTACTTTCAGCTTCCTGATCGATTCATTCTTGGCAAATCGCTGGTGGGTGGCGCCGTCGCCGGGGATATTTTTGAGGGCGCCGTTCGGGGGCCCATCCCATTTGCGCCCGTTTGCGGCTATCGTCCGCAAGCCCGCGAGGGGATCTCCATCGAACTGGGAGACCCTTGGGCCTTTTACCGGAAATTCTGGCCTGCTCACGGCATTGGACACCTTGCCGATTTGATGAAAGTGCCGGAGATAGGAGTCGACCCGGGTGGCACACTGGAGCTGCCTTTTTTGCTCCATAACGACACGGATCAACTTCAGACAATTAACTTGAGCGCTGACCTTCCATCCGGCTGGACCGAGAAGGCCGCTGCTACGCAGTATTCGGTGCGGCCGCAGGATGTCTATCCTGTGTGGTTCGTTCTCACCGCTCCCACGGAAAACGGAGGCAACTGGCAGCAGATTACGTGGCGAGCTGAATCCAGAGGCCAGACCGTAGGTTCCGTAATAGTCAAAATTTTGTTGAATGCAGAGGATTCCAGGGCCGGATGGGGTGCCGGTTCCATCTCGATCCGGCGCCAACACGGCTGTCCGGTTAAACTCGATGGACTGGGTTGCAAGTAGATTGCAAGACAGCATCGCGGATTACTTGGAGGCCAATGCGTTGGGCTTCCATGGCTGTCGTGTTGGGGCGGTAACGGTGACCCTCGATTCGCCGTGCTATCCATGAAGTCGAGTTTGATGAACCGGCCCCCCCATTCGCGAACGAGTGTCCGGCAAGTCTGGCGCATATACTCCTGCGCTCCCGGATGGGTTGTGTCCAGGGCGTAAAGCACATCCGTCTTCTGGTCCCAGACGTCGCCAATGGGAACCGGCTGGCCCTTGGCATTGTGCGCCAGCCAGTCCTTGTGGTACTCGTAGATCCACGCTCGGCTTGTCACCTCAAACGGCGCAGTCCATAAGCCGAATGTCAGGCCCTCTCCGATAAGGTAATGCCCGACAAACCGCAAACCATCCGGAAATTGTGTCGCATTGGGAGTTGTATATTCTCGCGGGCGTACTGATAGCCTTCATAAATTTGGAAATACTTATAACCCAATGACTTCAGATTACTTCAGATGTTCGGCTTGCCAGTCGGCATTGGCCAAGGTCTCGCCTTCGTTGATGGCGCCATAGTAGACGGTCCAACTCCACCAACCGATGTCAGCAAGCGCTACTCAATCGGTTGGAGCCTATCTTCGAGCCGATATTCGATGATGCCAGCTTTGGGTATCGGCGAGGGCGATCGACGAAGGACGCACTACGCAAGCTCTGGAAAGAAATTCAAGGTGGGTCGGAGTGGATCGTGGATGCGGATCTCCGAGACTTTTTCGGGTCCGCGGAACACGAGAAACTCCTCACGCTGGTAGCTCAGCGAGTAGCCGACGGCCGCGTGCTTCGCCTCATCAGGGCGATGCTCAAAGCGGGAAGCTACGGCAAAGGGCGGCTCTTTCCTAGCGAGCGTGGGACGCCGCAAGGTGGCGTGGTTTCGCCCCTGCTCAGTAACATTCTTCTGACGCCGTTCGATCGGGAGATGCGACTGAGAGGATATCAGCTGACGAGGTTTGCCGACGACTGGGTGGTTACCTGTAAATCGGCAGCGGAGGCACGTTCCGCGGTAGAGACGGCACGCCGAATCCTGAAACAACTGGGCGTGGAGTTACATCCGCAAAAGACGCGGATTGTCCATGTCCAACAAGGCTTCGAGTTTCTCGGCTACCTAATCAAGCGCGCGAAGACACCGTTGGATCTTCCCGCAAGCAAGATTCGTAGCCGTGTCCGGCATGGTGCGCTCTACGCGTACCCCAAGGCGAAGTCGATCCAGCGTTTCAAGGATGAGGTTCGGCAGCGAACCAAGCGAACTATCCCTCTGTCCACCCCAGAGCTGATTACGGCGCTTAACCCACTCTTGCGGGGTTGGGGCGAGTACTATAAGCGCGCCAACGTTCGCAGGCTCTTTCATCGTCTCGATCACTGGATCCGACGACGGATCTGGTCGCATCGCTGTAAGCATTGGCGTAACGCGGGCTGGACGCAGCTGCCTATGACTCAGCTTTACGGTGAGTACGAGCTTGTTCGCTTATTCGATTTAATACCTTCTCTCTCACCCGGCGCGACTAAATCTTTGTGAAAGCTGCATGCGGGAAACCCGCACGTGCAGTTTGAGCGGCGGACGGAGGCCAGCGTGCAAGCGCGCCTCCTCCGACCCGACTGCAATGAAACTTGCCCAGACTTCGTTATTGCGGGTTGCGATCCTGCGCGTTCAAAAACTGTAGATTTCGGCACAAGGGTAAAATGTGGAATCTGCCGACGGAATCACTGTGTATTCAGTAAGGGTGCACAGGATCAGAAGGGAGGATTTTGGTACGCCCCCAGAAAATGCTTATTCAGTTTGAGCATCCATCATCTTGATAGTGGGGCAACGATTTTCTAGAGCAAGGGAGCACATCGACCGCTGCCTTGTTCTCGCCCAGTCGAGCGAGCTCACAGTAAGCACACCGCAGTAACGGCACGTGTGCTATGGCGGACCGCCATCAGTCACCTCAAAACGCGGAGTTCGCTTTGGCGTACGCCATAGAGTTTGGAGGCATTCATCGATCGGACGAATTTACAACGTAAACGAATGCGCGCGGAGAGACCTGTGCGAAAGTGATACTAGTGATACCGTTTTTATGGTCAATGCAGGTCGTTAGAGGTCGCCGGAGGCAACAGACCCTAAGTCGAGAATGTGCTTGAAACCATCACAAACACAGGGTATTATCGCTATGTGTAGGAATCACCAGGACTTGCTAGAAACGGCGGTAATCGAATCCCTCCCTCTCCGCCATCATTGGTTCACACCGCTTGCCAAGAAGCCCCCGTCGACAACAAGAACCTGCCCTGTTACGAACGAAGCTGCATCGGAAGCGAGATCAGTGGCTGCGCCGATCAACTCTTCCGTCTGGCCGAAACAGCCCGTCGGCGTGCCCTAGGAACTACGTTTCATTACAGCCGCCGCCTGTTGGGCAATCAGTCCGAGACCGCGATCGCCTGCCTCTTTGCGCAAGGATTCCAGATGGGCGAAGCCACTGGATCGGTTGCCTGATATCATCTCGATCTCAGCCAGCGCCAGGCGTGCCTCAAGCGCGTTGGTCACGAATCCAGTTCTGGTAGCTTCGGCGATAACCCGCTGCAGACGAGTAGCGGCGGCAGTTCTGGCGGCTGGGGTGTTGGCAGCTGCACGCACCCGGGCCGCAGTTACCGCGACGAAAAATTCGACCTCGCGGTCATGATACTTCTCCGCGAGACCCTGGGCTTGATCGATGGCCTTTTTGGCGTCGTCAGTTTTCCCTTGTTCGAGCAAGGCTCGGGATAAAACCGCGTTTGCCAGGGACTCATCGCGGAGCGCGTTCTCTCTGGCAAATTCGTCGGCCACCCGGCTGGCGATGGCCTCGGCAGAAGCAGCGTCGTGTTCATCGATGGCGAGTTCCGCCAGATCCAGTTGAAAGCGATTGGAACTTTGCTTATCCCCGATCTCATCAAAAATGGCAACCGCTTCCGACTCGTACTTACGGGCCTGTTCCAGGCTGCCTTCCATCCGGACCGCGTTCCCCAACCCGGCGAGGCCGATGGCTGCCTTTTCCCGGTCGCCGATGCGACGACACAGGTCGACCGATTCCTGATCGGCCTTCTTTGCCGCTTCGTGGTCTCCGGTGGCAAGCAACACCACTCCGAGCGCACCTTCGGCCAGCGCGATTCCGTCAGGGTTCTCGATTTCCTGGTCTGCGGCCATGGATTCTTCGTACTTCTGGCGCGCGCCCTTCAGATCGCCCAAGGCAAGCAAAACGTCGCCCAGATCATCAAGTTCGTTGGCCACGCCCAGCTTGTTTCCAATCTGGCGGAAAGTAGCGAGAGCTTGCTCGTACATTCGCTTGGCCCCCACCGTATCGCCCTTGTTTTCCAACGCAATTCCGCTGAAGTTGATGGCTCTGGCAACTCCTCTCTGGTCGTGGGTTGCCTCGTAGATCTGCTTACTTTCGGCGGCTGCCCGAATGGCTTCATCCGACTGGCCAAGATTGGAAAGCGCCCAGGCCTCGTCTGTGCGAGCCTCAGCAAACAGGATGGATGCTCCCGAAGCTTGCGCTTTCGCGGCAGCCCGTACACACGAGGCTTCATCCCGCTTGTAGTCTCCAAGAGATTCGGCCGCGCGTGCCTCGGCGAGGTCAATGCGCGGATCGTCGTTCAGCGGAGGCGGCAGTTTCTGCAAAGCTTCCACGGTTTCGAGCGCATCTTTCCCTTTGCCTGCACTGACCTGCGCATGAGCCAAGGCCAACCCGTAGTCCAGGCTGTCGGGGAAAAACGCGAAGAGAGCCCGGTAGGTGTCGATTGCCTTCTCCCAATTCTTCGACATCTCCTGGTAACGCCCCTCCACCAGCAGACGCTCGGCCCGTGGCAGGTTGGCCGAAAGTTCGAAGGCTCGTCTGGCTTCTATTCTGGCGTTTTCGTCGTACCCTAGGGTGGCCCAGGCCGTGGCTAATGCAGAATGGGACGGGGCGTAATCCGGTTCGAAAGCGACCGCCTTCTGCAAAGAGTCGCGGGCCGACAAGGCATCAAACACCCGCAGCTTGGCCAATCCCTCCGAGTAGAGACGCGCGGCGTCGTGGTTCGAGGGCAACGCCACCGCAACTTCGGCTGCTTCCCGGCGCGTGACCGCCTGAACCCCAAGCTTGGCGCGTAACTGTTCGCCGGCGCGTGAAACCAGATCGAAGAGATGAGCCTCAGTTCCGGTCTCCGACATGGCGGCCATGGTTTCGCCATCGCGAGTGCCTTGCAGCAACAGGTCCATGCGCACCTGATCTCCGGAATCCTTCCCGAGACTGGCGTACGAGCCGACGACCACGTAATCGGCGTTGAGGTTCTTGCCGATCCTGGCCAGACTGTCTTTTTCCAGGCTGTCGACATCCGGAAGAGAGAGCTCAATTCTGCTCCGCGCCACACTCTCTTCGGGCACGGTGCGCAGCTGTTCGCCGGCCGAGAGTTCGGTGGTCAGCCAATCCGACAAGGCGGTTGAAATCCAGGCCTGGTCCGAGCGCCCCGACAAGTTCCTGAAACCGAGAACCGCCACCGAGCGGCGAGGTACCACCACAGGCGCCACGGATGCGTTTGGTCGCGGAAGGAAATAATAAGCTGCAGCCACAGCAACGCTCAGCACTGGGACCACAACCATTGCCTGCCAACTCAGCCACCACCGGGCGCGCGCACCGGCTTGAGCCAGGCTTGGCGTTGTCGCCGGCTCCTGCCGCGGTGACTGCAGATCGGGATCTGATGCGTGCGCCGCCGCCGGCCTTACGCCATTTTCATCATGATCATGAACCGGTGCGATAAAGCGGTACCCACGCCGGTGCAGGGTCTCAATAAAGCGTGGGTTCTCCGAGGAATCCCCCAGCGCCAGGCGCAGCTTGCTCATGGACTTGTTGAGACTGCGGTCGAAATCCACAAACGTATCGGCCGACCAGAGTTTCCGGCGAAGGTCCTCCCGCGTCACCAGCTCGCCGGGGGACTCCAGCAAAAGAGCCAGAATATGAAAGGGTTGTTCTTCCAGCCGGATTCGAACCCCGTACTTGCGCAGTTCAGCGGTGCGGAGATCCACCTCAAAAACGCCGAAGCGTAGCGTGCGGTGAGCCTGAGTTGGAGAGACAGCTTCCATAGCGGGCGCCGGACGGGTGGTTCACTCGATCCGCGAAGTTAGCACGTAGTACCGTTGTCTATCAAGAATTCCCTTCACGGTGGGCAGAAAAGAAATTGGGGGAATCCGTCCACCCCAGACGGCCGGGAATAAGATTCCACAACTACCGTGGCATCAATCACATGGACGGGAGCACGCAGATGACATCCGAGTGCATTGACATCCTCAGCCAGAAGCCGGAAAACTAACTCGCCATCCCCCGGCCGCCAGAGATTGCTATGCTGCCCGCTCCATCCCAAGTCAGATCGTCCCCGTTTTCCCGGCGCCACTTCTTGCGCACAATCGGACTTGGCGGCCTGGGAAGCATCACTTTAGCAACTCCGCGATGGCTCTCGACAGCGGACAAATCAGTTGTGCCGCCGCAAAAGCCGATTCGTTCCGCCGGCGATCAGGCCATGGCGGACCGCGTGCGCCAGGAGTTTCTGCACGCCTGGAACGGCTACAAACAATTTGCCTGGGGGCACGATCAGCTCAGGCCCTTGAGCAAGAGCTATCACGACTGGTATGCCGCACCGCTCTATCTGACGCAGGTGGACGCGCTGGACACGATGATCTTGATGGGGCTTAACGCCGAGGCGGCCAGCACTCGGGAATTCATCGTCCACAACTTGACCTTCGATCGCGATATCTACGTAAAGAACTTCGAGATCACGATCCGGGTGTTGGGCGGCCTGCTCAGCAGCTATCAACTCAGTGGCGATAAGCGTCTGCTGGAGTTAGCGCAGGATCTCGGAAACCGGCTGCTGCCGGTTTTCAATTCTCCCACCGGCATGCCTTATGTGAACGTGAACCTGAGGAGCGGCGCAGTTCGGGGCGAACAAACCAATCCAGCCGAAGTTGGCACGCTTCTGGTGGAGTTTGGCGCCCTGAGCAAATTGACCGGGAACCCAGCCTACTATGACAAGGCCAAGCGCGCAGTAGTCGAACTTTACAATCGCAGATCCTCGATCGGGTTGGTCGGAGCGGGAATCAACATCAGAACCGGCGCCTGGACTGACCCCGCCAGCTTCATCGGCGGGGGAATCGATTCCTATTACGAATATCTGCTGAAGTGCTGGTTGCTGTTTGGCGACAGCGACTGTGAACGGATGTGGCAATCGAGCATCGAGGCCGTGAACAAGTATGTTGCCGACGATGGCCCGGCTGGACTCTGGTACGGCGAAGTAAACATGAATACGGGCGCGCGGGTGGGGACGATTTTTGGTTCGCTGGATGCGTTCTTTCCCGGCACTCTCGCTCTATCCGGCGATCTCGACCGCGCTCGCCGGCTGGAAGAATCCTGTTTCAAAATGTGGACCGCCTTTGGCGTCGAGCCGCAGGAGTTGGACTATTCCAGGATGAAGATTGCTTACGACGGATATCCGCTCCAACCTGAGATCATCGAATCGGCTTTCTACCTCTATCGCTTTACCAATGATTCCCGCTATCTCGACATGGGGCACACGTTCTTTGACAGCCTGGTGAAATATTGCCGCACTGACATCGCCTACGCCGCGCTGAAGAACGTGGAAACGAAGGAAAAGAAGGATGAGATGGAGAGCTATTTCCTGGCGGAAACCTTGAAATATCTCTACCTGCTCTTTGCTCCGCCCGCGACGTTGGACTTGACCCAAGTCGTCTTCAACACCGAAGCCCACCCAATCCGGCGAAACTGGTAACATGATGGGTGAATAACCGCCTGCGCTTCCCTCTCCTGCCAGGCTACCTTGCCGGGCGTGCCCCAAGACCGCCTGAAACTGGGCCTGTGACACCCGCCACAACTATTTCTAACCGCTTTCTGATCAACCGGATAGCGGGGAATGTACAGATAACATCCCGGTGCATTGACTGGCGCGGCCTACGGGCGCAGACTTTGCCGCCAAATGATGGCTCAAGCAACACTTGCGCACGGTGCGCATGGCCCATTCTCCCCGTGTTTACCAGACTCCGGCTACGCCCTGTCGCGTTTTGCAGTTTCGCACCGACACGCATCCCGAAATCTTTACGCATCCCGAAATCTTGAGGAGGTCTCTATGAAGGCTCTGCCCGACTCTAAGTATTGTGATCGTCGCTGGACACACCGCTTCAGGATTGCTCTCGGATTAGCGGCCTGCCTTATGCTGCTCGCGTCTTCGGAGCGCTCGCTGGCCCAGGAATTCCGCGCCATTTTGACCGGAGACGTCACCGACCCTGACGGGAGAGCCGTGGTCGGGGCCACCGTCACCGCCATCAACAATGACACGAAATCAACCTACACAGCCCAGACCAGCAATGCCGGCGTCTACTACATTCCGTACGTGGTGCCCGGCACCTATACGGTGAAGGCCACCGCCGCTGGGTTCAAGACTGCGGTGCAGGACAAAGTCGAACTGCTGGCGGGCAAGTATTTCGGGCAGGATTTCAAACTGGAAGTGGGCGCGTTCCACGAAACCGTGGAAGTGACGGCAGCGCCGCCCATGATCGAAACGGCCAATGGATCGGGCGGCACGATCCTCGATGAGAAGACCGTCACCGGGATGCCTCTCGACGGCCGCCAGGTTTACATGCTGATCGGCACCACCCCCGGCTCTCAATTCACTCAAACCACATTTGGCCCCGGCGGATATTCCGGAACCCGTGGCTGGGACAACACAAATGCCTACATCATCGGCGGCGGCGCCCCGACCGGGAACTTTACCGGCGCTTTAGGCGGATACAACCAGTTCACGCTGGATGGCACCAACATCACCCAGCAGACCACCTACAACAACCAGAATGCCGGGGCCTGGAACGTCGCTCCGAACGTGGATGCGATTCAGGAAGTCAACGTCATGGCTTCTACCTACGACGCCCGTTACAGCCGCACCGGCGGCGGTACGATCAACATCGTCACCAAGAACGGCACCAACCGGTTTCACGGGGATCTCTTTGAGTTTTATGAAGGCGCCCTTTTCAACGCCAACTTTGTCCAGAACATCGACCGTTCTATCCCTCGCCAAGGCATGACGCAAAACCAATTCGGCGGAACCTTCGGCGGGCCCATCATCAAGAACAAGCTCTTTTTCTTCGGCAGCTATGAGGGTTACCGCGAATCCATCGCCGGTAACGTTCTGACGGCAGTGCCTCCGGCCTACTTACTCCCAGGCTATAACGGCAATTCCGGGGTGAACTTTGGACTGATTCAGCAAAACGATCCTCAGGACTTCCCTAATGGCGTTGCCGTTTTTGACCCCTCGACCACGTACTGCAACGAGACTGGAGCAGCACCGGGCCTGGCTGGCGTGGACAGTTGCGCCAGCCCGAACGATCTGGTTCGCAGCGAATTTCCCAATGACACGATGCCGGCCAGTGCGATGAACCAATACGCACTCAAGTTGCTGACGCTTTACCCTTTGCCGAACGTTCCCGGACGGCAGAATTCGCTGACCAACAACTACTTCGCCAACACCCCCGATATCTATTCTTACAACCAATACATGGTCCGGGTGGATTACAACACCAGCGACAAAACCAAGTGGTACAGCTTTTATGAATATCAACCGGGCAGTGAGAACCGAAGCACCAACGGGCTCCTTGGGCTGGCCGAGAATGGCAACGTGGATCACACGAGAAAGAGCTGGACCGCGGCGCAGGACATGACCCACATGTTCTCGCCGACTTTTCTGGCAGACTTCAAAGTCTCCTTCTCCCGCTTTGCCGATCATTCTCCGGACGGGGACTTCGGCGCGGCGGTGAACGCCAGTACGTTCTTCGGCGCCGGCTTCAGCATGCCGGACATACCCACTACGACCTTCAAGGACTTACCGGAGATCAACAGCGTGGGCAATGCCGGGGCGAGCGGCACAGGAGGCTTCACCAACATCATCGGCAACGCCATAACCAATGACGCGACGACCAATGTCATTCTGGACGCCGACTTCACCAAGACCAAAGGAGCTCATAGCATCCACTTTGGAGGCGTGTATGCCGAGTTCCAATACGGCGATCCGCAGTCGGTGGGCAACGCCAACGGGCAATTCAATTTTGGCTCCGCGGCCACGCAATACAACGGCACGAACGGTTATTGCTGGCCGGTTACCGCCATTCCCTGCACGGCCGGGACACCGCTGCCGAACGGCTTAGGTTTGGCCGATATGCTGCTGGGCTATCCCGACGGCGGTCACGTTGATTACAACTACACCATCATGGAGGGCCAACCGGCGTGGGCGCTCTATGCGCAGGACGACTGGAAAGTAAATCATCGGCTCACCCTGAATCTAGGCATACGCTACGACGTACAGCGAGGCCTGCGGGAACGTCACAACGCCTTGAACCGTGGAGTCTGCTTCACTTGCGTCAACCCCGTCAGCAGCGATCCGACCTATCAGGCAAACGTGGCGAGCACAGCGAACCAGGCTGCGTGGACGGCTGCCGGCGTCAATCCGGCCAGCCTCACCTCGGTTCTCGGCGGCATTCAATATGCCGGCATTAACGGCCAGTCGCGGGATGGATACAACACCGACTGGTCGAACATTGCGCCTCGAGTCGGGTTCGCCTTTTCCCTAAACCCCAAGACGGTAATCCGCGGCGGATGGGGTTACATGTTCGGCGGCGGCTTGGAAGGCGGAACAACATACGGTTACACGGCGAGCACTGGTTATATTTCATCGGTCGATTTCGGTGCTCTTCCCAACGCTCCGGGCTATGGCGCCGACTACAACGGCTATTCCTTCGCCAGCGGCACTCCGTACTCAGGTGTGATCCATCCACAGACCACCACGCTCGGCATGCTTACCAATATTGGCAGTGGTTGGGCCATGGATTTCCCGGGGCGGAAAATTCCCAAAACCATGATTATGTCTGTGGGCATTCAACGCGAACTGCCACAGAGCATTGTTGTGGATGCGCGCTACTCAGGCAATTTCGCCAGCCGTCTGCGTGTCTACAACACCGTCAACAACTTCGCCACGCTGGAGGAGGTGCAACAACACATCGCGGCAGACGCAGCCGGTCAGACTGATAATTGGGTAACACAGGTACCGAACCCTTACTACAACGTGCCGGCTTTCGCGAATACTGGCTGCGGGTACGAGCAAACGGTCCCGGCCATCTATCTGCTGGCCCCGCTCAGCCAGTATTGTTCCGGCGGCGAGTACCAATGGAACCTTCCTGTCGGCAAAACCTGGTACAACGCTCTGGAAGTGAAACTCACCAAGCGGGCGGGAAATGGTTTGACCTTCAATGTCGCCTACACCTACTCGAAGACCATGCAGGCCACGAGCTACAACGGGGTTGGCCCGGCCAACGGCTATGGCGATAACCCCTATAGCGCCGGAGAGTGGCCATGGCAGTTCCCCAATCCCACCCACGAGGTCTCGGACTACGATCGCACGCACATGCTGGCCACGACGGCAACCTGGGAATTGCCATTCGGGAAAGGCAAGCCTCTGTTGGCAAGTCCCCCGGCCGGGCTCGGCTATGTCGTGAATAACTGGAGCCTAAGTGGGATATTCGCATACAGCTCGGGCAACCCGGTAAGGCTGCCGTCGACCAGCGGATGGAATTATGTTTCCAGCCACTCGCTTAAGCCTGAGGGCGGACCCTCCTACACGCAATGGGTATGGAACAATGACGGCTTCCCGCTGGGCTGCAGCACCGGGACGCCCGGTTGCCCTGCGCAGGGGATCCCAACGGCGTGGGTCTACGATTCCGCAGTTTCGCCGTGGGGAATCGGCTACTTGAGAGACTTTTACTCGGGGGTGCGAAACCCGTCGATCCCCAACCTCGATCTAACGCTGGCAAAGAATTTTCCCATCACGGAATCGAAGCGGCTTGAGCTGCGCTGGGATGTGTTCAACGTGTTCAATAATCGCCTTTACAACGGACCCGACACCACGCCCAGCGATGTTCCCACTTGCAGTCCCACACCGAATGGTGCTCCGGAATGCACCGGCTATGGAAACATCGACACCACTCAGCAGCTGAATTTCCCAAGGAGAATGCAGGTCGCGCTCAAGTTCCTTTTTTAGCAGCTGATGGGCTATTTGCGGGATCAGTCGATTTCTATAAGGGCCCGGCTACGTTCCTTAACGTCTTGCTTTGCTGATGACCGGAAAGTACTTGCACTCCCGCCGCCCAAGGGAGAATCGTCTCATACCGTATCTGTAAAAATTTATAAGCCGTTGCCCAAGAACGAGAAATTTATGACGCCACGAATCTGCCTCAATCTGCTCCCGATCTTGTTGGTTTCGTCTTCCCTGCTCTGCGGTGCTCAGACTCAACCCCCGAACCCGCCTGACCTAAGTAAAGACCCGACGCTTTATGTCGTCGGTTATGCCCACCTCGATACGGAGTGGCGTTGGGAGTATCCCCAGGTCATCGACGAATACATCCGCAAGACCATGGAGGATAACTTCAAGCTATTCGACAAGTATCCTCACTATGTTTTCAATTTCAGCGGGGCCAACCGCTATCGCTTCATGAAGGAGTACTTCCCGGCCGATTATGCGAGGCTGAAAACGTATGTGGACGAGGGCCGCTGGTACCCGGCAGGATCGTCGATGGAAGAAGGTGACGTCAACGCGCCCAGCGCCGAGGCGATTATCCGGCAGATTCTGTACGGCAATAACTGGTTCCGCAGGGAGTTCGGCAAGGCCAGCGCGGAATATATGCTGCCGGATTGTTTCGGATTTCCCGCATCCCTGCCGACCATCCTGGCGCACTCCGGGGTGAAGGGCTTCTCCACCCAGAAGCTGGTGTGGGGTTCATCGGCCCCGGGCGGAGGCCCGCAGTCGCCGGAGAGAACGCCGGAAGGAACTCCGTTCAACGTGGGCGTCTGGGTCGGACCCGATGGCGAGGGCGTTCTCGCCGGTCTCAATCCCGGAGGCTATGGCTCCAGTATCGAGAACGATCTCAGCCAGCCGCTGCCGCCCCATCCGCCCGACGCCGCGCTGGAGAAGCTGCGCAAGAACGTGCAGGAACTGCGACAAAAGCTGGAGCAGGAAGATCGGAGTGGAAAGCTCGATCCGAAAGAACTCCACGAATACTACGCTCTGCGAACCCAGCGTGATGCACTCACGCGAGCCCGGCAGGAGAGCGAGTTGGATCGCTACCAGGACAATTGGGCTGCGCGCGTTGCCCAGAACGGCAAAGTGAGCGGCGTCTTCACGGATTATCACTACTACGGCACCGGCGATATCGGTGGAACTCCCGAGGAAGAATCGGTGAAGCGCCTCGAAGCCATTGTGACCAAGGCAACCATCAGCCTGCCGCCGCCGGGGGAATTCGATGTTCCTGGGAGGCCGCATCCGGAGTGGCCTGCGGTCAAGGTGGGCGATGGCCCCGTTCACGTCATTTCCGCGAAAGCGGACCAGATGTTTCTCGATATCACACCGGCGCAAGCAACCGGCCTTCCACGCTACACCGGCGAGATGGAACTGACAAATCACTCGGCGGGTTCGCTGACGTCGCAGGCATATCAGAAACGCTGGCTGCGCAAGGAGGAGTTGCTGGCCGATGCCGCAGAAAAGGCCTCCGTCACAGCGGAGTGGATGGGCGCCCGGCCGTATCCGTTGCCCCGCCTGAACGATGCCTGGACTCTGGAGATGGGCGGACACTTCCACGACATCGCGGCCGGAACCGCTACCCCCAAATCGTACGAGTTCGCGTGGAACGACGACGTAATCGCCATGAACCAGTTCGCCGGCGTGCTCACCAATGCCACCGAAGGAGTCGCCGCGGCACTGGACACCCAAACCAAGGGCGTGCCTCTGGTCATATTCAACCCGCTGAATGTGGCCCGCGAAGATGTTGTGGAAGCGAAGATTGATTTCCCGGGCGGCATGCCGAAGGCGGTTCGTGTGACCGGTCCGGATGGCAAGGAGGTTCCGGCACAGGTTTCAGGCGGCAATGTGATCTTCGTGGCCAGCATGCCTTCCGTGGGCTACGCCGTTTACGATGTCGAGCCCGCTGCTGCTGCATCCCAGGCCCAATCGCCGTTGCGAGTGTCGAACCAGGGACTCGAGAATCAGTATTACCGCGTCAAACTGAATGCCGATGGCGATGTCGCCAGCATCTTCGACAAGACAATCGGCAGAGAACTACTGTCGGCCCCGGCACGCCTCGCCATCTCCTACGATAATCCCGCGCAGTGGCCGGCATGGAACATGGACTGGGAGCAGGAACAAGCGGCGCCCAAGGCATTCGTCGCAGGGGCGACGCAGGTTCGAGTGGTCGAAGACGGCGCGGCACGCGTGGCGGTGGAAGTTTCGCGCGAAACGGCCGGCTCGCGATTCATTCAGACCATCCGGCTCACGGCGGGCGACGCGGGAAAACGTGTCGAGTTCGGCAACGTCATCGACTGGAACACGCGCGAATCGAACCTCAAGGCAACTTTCCCGCTCACTGCGTCGAACCATATGGCCACCTATAACTGGGACATCGGCACCATCGAGCGTCCCACGGCGGAGCCGAAGAAATTCGAAGTGCCATCCCATCAGTGGATCGATCTGACCGACATGAGCGGCGAGTTCGGTGCGACCATCCTTACCGATTGCAGGAATGGATCCGACAAGCCGACCGACAACACGATCCGCCTCACACTCATCCGAACTCCCGGGATAGCCGGAGGCTATGCCGACCAGGCCACGCAAGATATTGGACACCACGAGTTCGTTTACGGGCTTACCGGACATGCCGCCGGCTGGCGCGACGCACAAACCGACTGGCAAGCGCAACGACTGAACGCTCTCCTCATCGCTTTCGAAACTGCTAAGCACACAGGTGCTCTGGGCCGCGCGTTTTCGCTGCTGAAAGTCAGCAACCCGCGGATACGGGTGCTGGCGCTAAAGAAAGCCGAAGAAAGCGACGAGACCATCGTGCGCCTGGTGGAGCTCGATGGCAGGCCGCAACCCGGCGTCCGCGTATCGTTTGCCGCGCCGATCATGGCAGCCAGAGAAGTAAACGGGCAGGAGCAGCCGGTTGGCCCGGCGACCGTAACTGGTGGTGTGCTGGTAACTTCGTTCAGCGCGTATCAGCCGCGCACGTTCGCGGTCCGGCTGGCCGGTGCGTCCACCAAAACCGCGGGAGTGCGCTCCGTCCCCGTGGCACTGTCCTACGACCTGGCGACTGCCAGCAACGACGGCGCCCGCACTGATGCCGGGTTTGACGGCAAAGGCAACGCATTCGCCGCCGAGATGCTTCCGGTCGAGATCACCTTCAACGGCGTGCGCTTTCAACTTGCTCCGGCCAAGACCGGCGTGCCCAATGCAATAGTCGCCAAGGGTCAGACGATCGCTCTGCCCAACGGTTCCTACAATCGCGTCTACCTACTCGCGGCATCGTCGGATGGCGATCAGAAAGCCACGTTCGCAATAGGATCGAGAAAAGTCGACCTCAATATTCAAGACTGGGGCGGATTCATCGGACAGTGGGATGACCGGCTGTGGACTTCGAAGGACACTTCGAACGACGACTATGGTGACATGGTCGGCCTCAAGCCGGGCTACATTAAGCGCGCCGACCTGGCCTGGTACTGCGATCATCATCACGACGCCGCGGGCAAGAACGTCGCTTACTCGTATTCCTATCTGTTCGGCTATGCCGTCGATCTGCCGTCCGGTGCGACGACCCTCAGGCTCCCGGACAATGACAGGATCCGCATTCTGGCCATCTCCGTCGCCGATGAGAATCCGGAAGTAAAGCCAGCACAGCCCCTGTACGATGTGCTTCCTTCCGCGAACCCCGGGCCGAGCGACTTCACGCTCTCGGCATCTTCGTCGAATCTGTCGATCACGCAGGGCAGAAGTGCCACCACTGGGGTCATGGTGATCCCGTGGGGTAGTTTCCATGGCAGCGTCGATCTGAGTGCATCGGGTCTACCGCCAGGAGTGACCGCGTCCTTCAGTCCGGCCAGCACTGCCGGGTCCAGCACGATGACGCTAACCGCGGCCGGTTCGGCAGCTCCCATAACTGCGACCGTCACCATCACCGGCGTTTCCGGCAATGTGTCCCATCGCATCACCAGCACAGTCACCGTCACTGCGGTCTTGACCGGGACGGTACCGGTCGATCTCTCCTCGGCCTACAACGTCACCGGCATTTACAACGACGGTTCCACGTTCGCACGGGACGCGAGTCTGGACGAAGTCGGCTACTCCTTTTCTGAGCAACAGATAGGCTCCGAGCAGGGAGGAGACGGCGTGGTTTTCAAACTCGGACCGGCCAATGCGCCGGACGCGGTTACCAGCCAGACGGTCGCTCTGCCGGCCGGCAAGTTCACTAGCCTCAAAATCCTCGCCACCGCGGTCAACGGCGGGCAGGAGCTGCAGACTTTCGCCGTCACCTACGCCGACGGCACATCTTCTCCCTTCACGCAGAGCCTGAGCGACTGGGTCGCGCCAAGGACCTTTCCCGGTGAGTCCGTGGCGGTGAGCACGCCCTATCGCCTGACCGCAGACGGATCGAAGGACAGCCGTACATTCCATGCCTATGCCTACTCCTTCGCGCTCGACAGGAACAAGGTAGTCCGCAGCGTCAGCCTGCCGGACAACCGGAATGTGTTGGTCCTCGCCATGACGCTCGCTCCGTAACCGCCACTTCTTCTCAAACGGAAGTGGACATGGCCGCATGTATCGATAACGTCATTCTTGAAATGGCGATGCCTGCGTACACTGGTAGCGACGGAGTTGACTGTCGAGCGTCACATAGTATCCTGACGCTGTGCACGAGGGATTAAGACATGATCGCGGTGCATGAAGAACTCCTCCAGGAATTTCATAAGTTCGCCTCGGGCGCTCCCACGGCTCAAATCCTCATGAAACATATCGCCCAGCGCCTGCATGAAACCAAGGCCCGTTACAACTGGGTAGGTTTTTATCTCGTCGATCCGGCCGACCCGGGCTTTCTCGTGGTGGGACCCTATGCCGGCAGCTTTTCACCCAACGTGCGCATTCCTCTCGACACGGGGCTCTGCGGGGCCGCGGCCACCGGTGGCCACACCGTGGTCGTGGATGATGTCAACCAGGATCCGCGCTATCTTCCCGGCTCGTCCATGGTGATCAGTGAGATTGTTGTCCCCATTTCGGTGAAAGGAAAGCTCGCAGGTGAACTTGATATCGAGAGCTATTTCCCCGGCACGTTCATCAGGCCCGAAAAAGACTTTGTGGAAGCTTGCGCCGCGGTCGTCAGAGACTACTTAGGGAAGGCGCAGCCCGCCTGAGGCGGGTCCTGTGAACCGAGGTCGAAAATTCCCGCAGGCGCATAAGTGCTCCACGGGAATGCCGATGCCCACCCATCGAAAACCGCGAAGAGCCTGCCCTGAGCGTAGTCGAAGGGGTGGGGCAGCCCCCGTTACAATTGAGGCTGGCAAGGTGGGCCAGCCCCCGGTCATCCCGAAGATTCCCGAATAGGTCAGTTTGAAGAGGGACGGCGCGGCTGGCGTAAATGCCGCTCTCTAATCCATGCAGTTGGCATAGATAGTTAGCCACGCGGGTGAGGATTTTCTGCCGGGGGAACAGGATGAACGCTAGGACACAAAAAACTTCACTAGTACTGATCATCGCTACGATAGTGATGGTCGGAGCGGGTCAATCACAGCAGTCGACGAAGGAACTAGGGTCTCCTGCTCTGCAATCACAGCCTATAAATTGCGCCAATCCGACTTGGCCCCCGCATGCAATTTTTGCCAAATATCCGCCGAATGCGAAACCAGGTTTCAATTCGCCTGAGGAAGTTACCGCTTTATTAGAAAAACGGTGGTCGCGGGCGGACGTCAGGAAATTCGCGATTCCTGAAAGGCGCCATAATAATGCATACCAGAATTTGGTTCTCGATACGCCAAAGATATGGGCTGGTCGTCTCTATTGCGACAAAACGACGGGGTTTGATTCAATTGAATGGTATGCCACCGTCGAAAACGGTCGTGCCAAAGAATATTCATTGCAGGCTAGGCGAAGAAAAGATTTTTGGTTGCTGGAGATCGGAAACCTAGCTTCGGTCCAGAAACCTCCAGATGTCGAGCCAGACTTCCGGGCGCCGTACTTTGTCGGGCATAAGTAGACCTGCCGCGGGAGGAGCGGATTCAAGACTGAAAATCCGGTCCCGAGTTGCCCCAGGACTGAGTGTAAAAGCGCCCCAATCCGCGACTGGCCCACTCAAGCCCGCTTTTAGCTTGAGTGGGGCGGTGGACCATAATTTTCAGCACTACTTCTCTTCTTTATCCCCGGCGGTAAACACCGTCCACGGACCCGCCTTCATGTCGCGCAGCAGCGGTTTCTGCCAGGCATATTCAGGATGGCGCTCCAGAAAGTCTGCCGCCAGAAAATCCGCTCCGCAGGGATGCCCCGCCCGCGCCACAAAACTCATCTTGGCCGTCATCGCGCTGTCGGCGGCTTTTCCCTGCACTGCGCCGCCGGGGTTATAGGCATCCCACGCCCATTCCTTTATGCCTCGCGAAGACGCATCCACGTGCCCGCACAGCGAGCGCTCATTCGCGTCTTCTTTCTTCTCGTAACTATCGACATGATCCGACAAGAACTGCTCTGCCATCGACACATCAATCTTCCCTTTGGCCTGACTCATCAGTTCTTCCCAGCGGGCGTGCCGGGCATTCGGCGATGACGACGCATCGTTCGGATCAAATCCGCTAGTCTCTTCTTTAATCAGCTTGGGATCGCGGGCAAAATTCGAACTCACAAAATATCCATCTTTTGTGCGCCACAGCGGCGTGTTCTTCAGCCCCAGTTCCAGATATGCGATCTCGCCGGTCTTGCGATCGCCAATGAGCCAGTCGTTGGCATAACCGCCGTTGTTGCCTTCCTTGATGATGCGCACATAGTCGTCAATGCTCGCGGCATATTGCAGTGCCTTGCGCGAGCGCATGAATTCCGGCTTGCCCTCCGGGTCCCATCCTTCGAACTGCGTGATCGTCGTTTCCGTGATCATGATGCCGGCTGCGTTTACGCCGAAATCGTCGTCGCTGGTGATGACGCCGGGGAAGCCGTCCATCAGAATGCGGTTGCCGTCCTGTGGCTGGATGTCAAAAATAATCACCCAGCGCTCGCCCGTCAGGTAGCTCGTCCAGTTGTTGTGGGCGATGACGATCTGGTGGTCTTTGGTCATACTGCCCGTGGCGATAAATGCGCTGCAGTTGCCGGGCGCGGCCAGTTTCGGATTTTTCTCCGACTTTTGTTGTTTGTTCAACCAGGGCACGTAATAGTCAGCCACTTCCTCCATAGCATTGAGCGCCACGATGTCATCCACATCAAGATCCACTCCGTGCGCCTTCACGCCATCGGCAATGCCCTGTAACTCCTGCTGGTATTCGGCGTCAATGCGAGGCCAGAGCATTTGCCGCGCCGTGGTGCGGAAAAATTCCCAGTCGCGCTTCGTTTCGCGCGTGTCGACCAGTTTGACCGCATCCAGCGCGTCGGCAATCTCCGGCGCCAACAGATACCCGTGCTGGAATCCGATGTCGGACGGCGAGCCTTCCAGATGAACGTACGTCCAGCCGCCCTTCTGGAAGCGATACGCCTTCTGCAGCCTGCCGGCGGGCGGGGCGCCGTTCTCCGCCAATGCCCCAGCCGTTACCATGAGCAAGAAGACGCAGATACCGTGCCTGAGCCTCATCCGCATGCATTTTCTCCAAGTGAGTCGCTAAGTCTGATGAGCATTCTATGCCACCGGCCCTCCGGGGCTAAAGCCCGTTGTCTTTATGGGCCGTTTGCGGCACCCTTCGGCTCCCCCTCGTTTCCCTCGGGGTCGCTCAGGGCAGGCTCAAAAAGTAAACTCGTGCCCTTCCCGGGTTGTGCAGTTCCCGTCTCAAATGTCGGTTCTCTGCTCCGGATGCCGCCGCAGATACCAGCAAGGTAAGTATCCTGCGTGGGGAAAAAAAGAGTTAGAGCAAGTCCAGGGTTGTGGCGGATCAAACATGAATACCGTCTTGCCGTTTTTCTGCAGCACCGCGTAGTAGTGCCGCACCATGACCGAGCCGAAGGCGTTGCGGTTGGTGGCAGCGCGTACCCGAAAAGCCGCGTAGTCCAGAGCGAAGGCGATCGCCGCCGCGCCCACAACCGAGAGGATCGCGGTCAGGAAGATCCGCCGCAGCCGAGTTCTGAGGTTTTGCCTGGGAAGCGGGCTCACGAAGCTGAAATTATAGCCCTACGCCGCTCCCTGCCATCGCCTCATCGGTAATGTCTCGGTTCGCAGAAACAACCATGTGGGGACAGCCGCCCCCGGCTGTCCGGTCGAGCGAAGCTCGACGGCGCAGTCCGTCCGAGCCACTAAACTGATGGGCTATCCTGTCAGCGTTGACAAAACCCCGTCCCACAGGCAAACTACCGCATTCGCCGGGAAATGCTTCTGGCGAGCGCCGGGGGGCGGTCCAGAGGCAGATTTGGCCCTCCAGCCTTATACTCAGACATAGATTTATCCATGGCCATGACCGAGCAACGGGTTTCCTACACCCTCGACTCCTCATTGGAGACGATTGACTGCGCCGAAGAGAAGGCGACCCGGATTGCTGCCGATCTCGGCTTTGCCGAGGACGAGGTCATGCAGATTTCCATGGCGGTGCGCGAGGGTGCGGTCAACGCCGTGTTGCATGGCAACGGCTATGCCCCGGACAAGAAAGTCATCCTCGCTTTTGAGCACACCGGCGGCAACCTGGTCATTACCATTTGCGACCAGGGCAAAGGCATGGACCTGAGCAAAATCCCCAACCCCCTGGCGCCGGAGAATCTGCTCAAGACCTCGGGGCGCGGAATTTTTCTGATGCGCTCGTTCATGGATGTGGTCGAAATTCGCCCCTCCCAGACGGGCACCGAACTTAAATTGATCAAGCACGTCCACGGACCAACCGCGGACGGCAAGGAGGCTTCTCAGTGACCATGAAGGTTGGCAGTCGGCAGGTGGATGGAGTCACGATTGTGGATTGCAGCGGGCGTATCACGCTCGGCGAAGGCAGCGTCATTCTCCGCGATATGGTGCGCGACCTGCTTTCCAAGGGCAACAAGAAAATCGTGTTGAACCTGGGGGAAGTGAACTACATTGACAGCTCCGGCATAGGCGAGCTGGTCAGCGCTTTCACCACTACGAAAAATCAGGGCGGCGAGCTGAAACTGCTGAATCTGACCAAGAAGGTCAACGACCTCCTCCAGATTACGAAGCTCTACACCGTCTTTGACGTGAAAGACGACGAAGCCGGGGCGGTCAAGTCGTTCAAATAAGAGAATCGCGTGGGGACAGCCGCCCCTTCGACAAGCTCAGGGCAGGCTCCCGGCTGTCCGGTCGAGCCCAGCTCGACGGTTCGACGACACGTCATCGGGCGCCCCATTTCTCGCTTTCTTTGCGAGAAGTGGGGACTTTGCCCTTTCCCGGTGCCGCTCTTGCCTCCGCCGAAGTCATACTGTCGCTGGAAGGCAACTTCTCGGTTGCCGGAGGGGCTCTAAAACACCAAGGAGGTGGCTATGAAGATCGCCCGCCTCGCATCTCCCCTGATTCCGGTTCTGGCATTGGCCTGCTGCACCCTGAGCTGCGGAAGCGGAAACGGCCGCCGGCTGCAATCCATCACCATCAATGCAACTATTACCGGCGGGCAGACTCAGCTCGTCGCAACCGGCACTTTTTCGGCTTCGCCTACCACGGTGACTCCGCTCCCGGTCTTCTGGTTCGTTGATCTGCCGCCAGCGCAGTACAACCTGACGACTCAACCCTTCGTCATCAAATGCCCGTATCCGCCACCGTTTATGGCGATAGCTCCCGCGGACCCCTAGGCTCCGAGCAGTGGGTCAATATCGGGGACAAAAATGGTCAGCGCGTCCACGTCCTGCACCCAGATAGGGCAGTAGAAGTGGCCCTGGCGGGCGCCTCTGGGAGTTTCATACTGGAACTACGGGCATAGATTTCTTTGCCCGCTCACTGACTCCGTGTTGCGTCGTTCGTAAAATGGATGGATGATCACCCGGCGACTGCTGCTTGTTGTCGCGGTTTGTGGTTTGTCTAGCTTCTCCGCCGCCTCCGATTGCATCCCCATCAACGAGGCCGCCCACCATGTCGGCGAAACCACTTGCGTGACCGGCAGAGTTCTGCGCCTTAAAGTCAGCGCGACCGGCGTTCACTTCCTCGACTTCTGCGAAGATCAGATGGCCTGCCCCTTCACCGTCGTCATATTTCCCCACGATCTGAAAGATGTCGGCGACGTGCGCCGCCTGGCAGGCCGCACCATTGAAATTCACGGTCCCGTCAAACTCTACGACGGCCGCGCAGAAATTATCCTGAACCGCATCAGCCAGATCACCGGAGGCGCGGCCCTGATTCCGCCGCTGCCCAAGAATTACGACGTGGAAAACCGCGGCCACTACAGCGCCGGCCGCCTCCGCCCCAGCAAGAAACCCGCGAAGACCAAGCCCACGCCCAACCCCACCGCTACCTATGACGTGCAGGGCGACGACCCACCGGACTAACCTCACACCATCCCCTTCCGCAGTTCCGCCAGCGGATACTTCGTTCCTCGCCATTCAATTCCGTCATTCCACAGCGTCAACACCATCGAGCGCAACAGAATGTAGACAAACAGCGCTGCGCTCACCGGATGCAGCAGGAAGTAATACACCGGCACGGTCGAGTACCACGACATGCCAACGTAAACCAGGAACATCGACCCCAGCGCGACCGCATAGGGCAGGCGCGCCCATCCCTGCGCCAGGCAGAGGCCAAGAAACGGCCCTAGATTTATGAACGCCAGCCCCAACGCCGAGATCAGCGTGCGCCACCACTGAAACGACAAGATGGCGAAGAAATTCTTGGTCAGATTGTTGACCACCCCCATGGCCCCGCGCGCCCAGCGGATCGAAATCAAATCGCCGCCGAAAACATTGCGTTGCCGGAACCCGGCGTTCTTCACCACCTTGCCCAGCTTCATGTCGTCGAGCACTTCCATGCGCAGCGCCGCATACGTCCCCACCTTCTCATACACGCTCCGCCGGACCAGGTTGAACGCGCCCACGCCCATGTGATCGTCGGTGCTGGGATCGGCCACTCTCCACGGCCGGTGGCCGAACAGAAACATGGTCTGGAAGAACGCGATCATCATGTACTCGCCCGGCCTCTTCATGATCATCCGGGGGAACAGCACCAAATGATCCGCGGACACGGCCTCGGCATACGCCAGCGCCCGGCGCAGCGAGTCGGGCTTGAACAGAACGTCGGCATCGGTGAAAAGCAGCCATTCCCCGGTCGCCTGATTTGCCCCCGTCCACATGGCATGGGTTTTTCCCAGCCAGCCCGAAGGGAGTTCCGCGTGATGAATAACCCGAAGCGGAGGGTGCCCCACCCTTGTCGCGTTTTGTGCGACAGGGTGGGGATTTTGACTTAACCGCTCCAGAATCTCGCCTGTCCGATCGGTCGACCGGTCGTTGACCACAATCACTTCATAATTGTCATATTCGAGCGTGAGCAGGGTGTTCACCGCCGGTTCAATGGAGTCCTCTTCATTTCGCGCCGGAACGATGATGGAAACGCGAGGATTTCCCTCCCGCGAAACCGGATTGCGATCCCACTCCGGACGCGAAACGTCCGCCACGCTGGGCATGCCGAGGGCCGCATCCACAATGCGCGAAAACCACGCCAGCGCCAGAATCGTTCCCGCAATCCAGTGAAAGAAAGTCATTCAGGTGCCTGCGCCCACGAAACCCTACCACGGAGTCACCCTTCGACTAGGCTCAGGGCAAGCTCCGTCACGGAGAAAGCGAACGCTTGCGAAAACCGCCGACGGCATCGGTTGTTTTTGCGAGGTCCCCGGTGTTCTCTGTGCCTCCGTGGCTCCGTGGTGGATGTTGTCTTAGCCCGCATCTCCAAGCTTCACCGGTGGCGCGAATTTCATCCCATAAAACAGTATGGCGGACGAAATCCCCATGGCGATGACGGGCAGAATGAACGCCGCCTGCAGCGACCGCTTATCGGCCACCCATCCCATCATGGTCGGAGAAGGCACGTCGCCGAGAATGTGGATGATGAAAATATTCACCGCCAGGGCGGTGGCGCGAATGTGCGCTCCCACGGAGTTGATCACCGCCGCATTCAGGGGAGCAGTGTTCAGCAGCAAAAAGAACGCCGCCACGGCGATCGCCGGCATCATCGCTGATCCTCTGGCAAACAGCGCCACGATCATGATCGGTACGCCCAGCAGCATGCTGGCCGCCGAGACCAGGTAATAGGAACTCTTCATGCGCGGCAGCAAATAGTCGCCCAGCCATCCTCCGGCCAGCGCCGCCAGAATGCCATCCGCCACGATGATGATGCCGAAAGCAAAATTGGCTGCTTCGAGTGTGTAATGCCGCTCGCTGAACAGAAATTTCGGCATCCACACCTGAATGCCGCCCAGCGAGAACGTCATCGCCGCCATGCCCAGCGTCGCGGTCAGAAACGCGGGATTGCGCAGCAAAGCAAAGATCAGCAGAAGCAGCTTTCTCACATAGAGGAAAATGCGGAGGAATAATGCCGTCGCCAGGCTAGCTCTATAGCCTTCGGGCAGCAGATCACCCTCTGCAACGTCTTTCGTCGAATCAAATTGCCCCCGCTCCGGCTCCTTTAAGAACAAAACCGCTATGGCCAGCGCGAACCCCGGAGCTGCCGCAATATAAAATGGAAATCTCCATCCATAGTGCGGAGCCAGATACCCGCCCAGTAAATATCCCCCCGCCGACCCCACGGGGATCGCCAGATAAAACACACCGAGAATTCGCCCGCGCACGTTCTCGTGGAACAGATCGGCTACAAAAGTGGGCGCAATCGTGACAAACGTCGCCTCGCCTACCCCCACCAGCGTGTGCCGGACCAGCAATTCCCTGTAGTTGTGCGTCACGGCCGTGAGCAGCGTCAGCCCGCTCCAGAAAAGCGCGCCCACCACGATAATCCGCTTGCGCGAGTAGCGATCCGCCAGCGGCCCTACAAACGGCGCGGCGATCATGTAAAAGCCGAGAAACGCGCTGGTCAGATATCCAATCTGCGCGTTGCTCAGGTGAAATTCATCCTGCACCAGCGGCTGCACCGCGAACAGCACATTCCGGTCCACATAGTTCAACAGGTTCAGCGCTGTCAGGACGAGCAATGCGGTGCGCGGTTGGAGATCGGACGGGTTCACAGGTCGAGTGAATATAGCATGGAGGAGACTTCAGCCGTCGGACCTCAGACCTCAGTCAGAACGTCGACGGTGGTCAACGAAGACTGAAGAAGACTCAGAATTCTTATGGTCGGAAGTCCGAGGTCTGAGGTCAGCTCTTTGGCCTCGGCCACTTCGCCACGATCGTGGTCGAGATTCCGCCCCGCGGCCGGAACTCCCCCTTCACTTCCGCCCACACCGGTTTCGCCCACTTCACCACATCTTCCAGAACGCGGTTCACCACGTTCTCCTGAAAGATCCCCAGATTCCGATACGCGTGCAGATACTCCTTCAGCGACTTCAACTCCAGGCAGTGTTGATCGGGCATGTAGCGAATCGTCAGCACGCCAAAATCCGGCAGTCCGGTCTTCGGACACACCGAGGTGAACTCCGGATCGTCCACCACGATTTCGTAACCCGGGAACTGGTTGGGCCAAGTTTCGATTTCCGGAAATTTCGCATCGAGGCCGGCAGCCGCATGTTGAGGCGTGTAACGAGGGGATTTGGCCATGCCGCTATTGTAGCGGGTAGCGCCCATGCCGCCGAAGCCGGCCGTCCGCATCCAGACAGGCACCATGCCCGGCGCGTCATCCTGTATCTGCCGCAGCCCTGGCAGTGGTAAATTACAACTTACACTTATCCCTGCCGCACCCTGAAAGACAACCGGTTGGCCTTGACCAACAATTCGAACCCACCGTCCCGCCGGCGATGGATTTGGCCCGTGCTCGCCGTGCTGGTCGTGGCCCTGCTTTATTCCCTGTTCCACACTCCTCCTCTGAAGGTGTACGCAGCCAAAGTCGAGCGCGGTCCTATTCGCAGTCTGGTCTCGACCAACGGCAAGATTGAGCCCATTCTGAATTTCGAGGCGCACGCGCCCATCGCGACCACCGTGAAACGCCTGCTGGTGAAGGAAGGCGACCACGTGCGCAAGGGCCAACTCCTGCTGCAACTCGACGACGCCGACATCCGCTCCCAGGCAGCCAAGGCGCAGGCCCAGATCAAAGCCGCCCAAGCCGATCAGTCCGAACTGAAAACCGGGGGCACACAAGAAGAGGTCCTCACCCTGAACGCGCAACTGGTGAAGGCCCGCAGCGCGCGCGATGCAGCTCAGCGGAATCTCGATGCCCTCCGCCACTTGCAACAGGAAGGCGCCTCCTCGCCCGGCGAGGTTCGCGTCGCGGAAGATACTCTGCGCCGTGCCCAAGCCGACCTTCACCTCGCCGAACAAAAAAAGAAAGACCGCTACTCTCCGCCGGAAGTTGCCAAGATCCAATCCCAAACCACGGAAGCGGAGGCGGCCTATGATGCCGCCGAAGATGCCCTGCTCAAATCCAACGTCCGCGCGCCTTTCGACGGCATCGTCTATTCCCTGCCCGTCAAGGCGGGAGCCTTCGTCCAGGCCGGCGACTTGCTTTTGCAGGAAGCGGATCTTTCTCGCGTGCTGGTTCGCGCTTACGTGGACGAACCTGATATCGGCCGCCTCCAGCCCGGAGAAAAGGTCGAGGTCACCTGGGACGCTGTCCCTGGACGCGTCTGGACCGCCACCGTGACCACCGTTCCCTCGACCGTCAAGCTGCATCTTTCCAGAAATGTCGGCGAGATCACCTGCACCGTGGATAACCACGATTTGCGCTTGCTGCCCAACGTCAATGTCGGAGTTACCATCGTAGCCGCCGAGCACGCCGGAGTCCTGACCCTGCGGCGCGACGCCCTCCATACTGACGACAATAAGACCTATGTCTACCGGATCGTTGGTGACCACCTGAAACGCCAACCGGTCGAGATCTCGCTGCAGAATCTCACCCTGGTGGAAATCACTGCCGGTCTCGAGGAGGGCGCGGAAGTCGCTTTACCGGCCGAAGAGTCCAAGCCTCTGTTCGATGGTGCCGCAGTCAAGGTGGTGCCCTGAGTGATGAGGTCCGCGGTGCAATCGGGGCGCTGCTTTTGGTTCAGGCGGTGGTTGCTTCCGGCGGTGTTTATCGCCCTTGCGCTCGGCCCAGTGTCTGCGACTCCCTCGCCCAAAGAATTGCTGGCGGCTGGCCGCGTGGACGACGCCATTCAAACTCTCGAGCAGCAGCTCAGCCACTCCCCCACCGACGCAGCCTCATTCAATCTGCTCTGCCGCGCCTACTTCATGCTGGAAGAATGGGACCGTGGTATTCCCGCCTGCGAGCGCGCTCGCAATCTTGCTCCCGAGAGCAGCCTTTATCAGCTCTGGCTAGGGCGAATTTACGGAGAAAAAGCCGACCACGCCGGAGTCTGGTCCGCAGCAGGCTTGGCGAAAAAAGTCCGCACCGCCTTTGAGCGAGCGGTGGAATTAGATTCCCAAAACTGGGGAGCTCGCGCCGACCTCGCCGAGTTCTATCTCGAAGCGCCGGGCATTGTCGGCGGCGGCCAGGATAAGGCTCGTGCCCAGGCCGATGCCATCGCGCCACTCAATCCCGCTATGGCGCATTGGATTGCCGCTCGCATTGCCGCGAAAAACCATGACATCGCTTCGGCGGAACGCGAATATCGCGCCGCCATCGCTGCCAATCAGTCTCTGGGCCGCTCCTGGGTTGACCTCGCTGGTCTTCTTCTCCGCAACAACCGCCTGGACGATATGGAGCGAGTTTTGCATAACTTCGAATCGGTTCCGCTCGAACAGCGCGAGGCCTTGCGGGACAGCGCCAGCGTGCTGCTGCGCGCCGGCCGCGACTTTCCCCTTGCGATACGCCTGCTGCGCCGTTATCTTTCGTCTCCGGTCGAAGAGGGACCTGCGTTCAAGGCGCATGATCTGCTGGGCGAGTTACTGGAAAAGCAGGGAGACCGCGCCGCCGCCGCTGCAGAATACCGTGCCGCTCTGGCCCTCGCTCACAACTACGCCCGCGCCCAGGAGGACTTGAAACGAGTCGAGCCTTGATCCTGCTGCAAAGGCGGGTGCCCCACACCGTAACGTCCGCGTGGGTGCCCCACTTCTCGCCGGTTTTGCGAGAAGTGGGGATTTTGGCGGGTGCCCCATCCTAACGTCGCGTTCTTTGCGACGTTAGGGTGGGAGAAGCTTCGCATTTAGAATCGAGCTGGCATTTAATTGTTCAGATCATTTCCAGATCACTTTGGAAGGGACGCAATGAAAAACCCCTGCCGTGGTGCGCACCGCGCTAAATGGATTCTGACGGTCCTGTTAGTTCCCTCTTCACTCGTGGCCGAACCTGTCTCTCTCAAACGGATCGTCGAGCTTGCTTTGGTTCATGCCACCGGCTCCGCCATTGCGGCCGCCGACGAGCAGCGCGCCGCCGCCGGCTATCGCGAATTGCGCAATAACTACATCCCCCAGCTGTCCACCGGTGCAGGTATTGGATATTCCTACGGCTTTCCTCTCGGACTCGAGGGCTCGGCGCCGTCGCTGTTCAATCTCAACACGCAATCTGTCTTGTTCAATCCCGGACTGAGCGGCTTCCTGAAAGCAGCACAAATCGAATCCACCGTCGCGTCTCTCAAAAAGAAAGACGAGCGCAACCAGATCATCCAGGATGCAGTTCTGAGCTACGCCGACCTCGCCAAGTGGGAACAGCGCCTCTCCCGGCTGCAGGAAACCGAAGCGGAAGCCGGCAAGATGCAGACCGCCGTTGCCGAACGCGTGAAAGAGGGGGTCGACAGCGAACTGGACGGAACCCGCGCCCGCCTCTCAGTGGCGCGCATCCACGAGCGCGTGGTCGAGGCGCAAGGTTCAGCCGACGTGCTGCGCGAACATCTCTCCAAGCTTACCGGCCTTCCTGCGGCCGACATTCAGACCGAACCCGATGGTCTGCCCGGCTTTCCCGCTTTGCCTCAGGACGACTCCGTCTCAACCCGCGCCACTGACGCGAATCCCTCCGTTCAGGCGGCCGTGGAGCACGCCCGCGCGCAATACCTGCGTGCCCAGGGAGAGCACCGCGCCTTCTGGCCCAGCTTCGATTTCGCTGCGCAGTATGCTCTGCTCTCCACCTTCAACAACTTCCAGAACTATTACATCCCGGAGAAGCCCTGCACGGTGTCGTTGGGGACATTCCTTTGTCCAACCGGCAGCTTCCACCAGAACAACGCCACTATCGGCGTGTCCATCCGCTTTCCGTTCTTCAGCGCCGCGCAACGCGCCCGCGCCCAGGCCGCCGACGCCGACGCCCTGAAAGCCAGCAAGCAGGCCGAAGCCGCCAAGAACCAGGTCTCGGAGGAGACTCTGCGCTGGCAGCGCTCCGTAGCTCAGATGCAGGCCGCGCGCGACGTGGCGGAACTGGAATACGAAATCGCCCAGAAGAGCCTGGCCGCCGTCCACACCCGCATGGGCGCCGGTACCGCCAACCTCCATGATCTCGACGACGCCCGCTCCCAGGCCAGCGAGCGCTTCATCGCCTTGCAGGACGTGACGTTCCAGTTGCAGCGGGCGCAACTCGGCCTGCTTCGCTCCACCGGAGACTTGGAGAAGTGGGCGCTGGAAACACCGTAGCGCCGGGGACATCCGTGGAAGAGCGGCGCTTCAGCGCCGCGTCAGCCCCCGAGTCTTCTGGGCTTCAGCCCTGGTGGGATTCTGGGTGGCGCAGCGCTTCAGCGCTGCGATTAACGCCCCTCTCGCTTGCGGCTTTAGCCGCTGAGGGAAAACCTACAGCTTGCCCCGCAGCCTTTTCACCATCTGCCGGATGCCCTTCTCATTGCGCCGATACCAGCGCCACTGGCCTTGCTTGGTCGCCTCGACCAGCCCCGCCTTGGTCAGAATGGCCATATGGTGAGATATGGTTGGCTGGGAAAGTTGAACCCGCTCTTCAATATCTCCGGCGCATAAACACGGCCCCATGGCGCTGCCCTTTGCGGCACCCCGGGCGGCAACGGGACCCTCTTTCAGAGCCCGCAGAATCCGCCGCCGCGTCCGATCGGCAATGGCGTCGAGCGCCCGGTTAAGCGATGAGTCGTCGTCGGGCATGTTAACTTAGGAATAGCGCGGAAATTGATGGGTGTCAATGTGGGAGAAGTCCTGATGTGGGGACAGCCGCCCTCGGCTGTCCAATCCGCGGAGCCTTATTTTTTCACAATGGGGTTGTACCCGTCCCCGGTCAGCCGCGTGCGCATGGCTTCAGCGTCCTTGATGTCCGCATATGGCCCCACCTGCACGCGAAAAAACTTGTCGCTCGTGGACTGCTGCGCCGCCACAAAGGCCGGATAATCTTTCTTCTTCAGCGCATCCACCAGGGCGTCAGCGTCCTCCTGTTTGGTGACGGCGGCCACCTGCACCAGATATCCCCCGGTTGGAAGAGTTGTCGTCGAGTCCCCGGCGTTCGCGGGCGGCGTTTGCGCCGGATTCGAATTCGCAGCCGCATTCGCATTCGCGGGCGGGGCGGTCGTTTCTGGTTTCGCTTGCGCCGCCGGCGCCAGTTCAGGGTTGGCGTCCTTCTGCTCAACCGCCTTGTAGAACGTCATGGGCGGCGCTGCCGTCGGGGACGAACCCGCTTTGCCCGCCACCGGAGCCGGCTGCGGCACTGCGGCCGTGCTGGCATTGGCGATCGACGGTTCGGACTTGCGTCCCAGCGAATAGCCAATGGCGAAAAACGCCGCGCAAACTGCCACCAGGGAAAAGAACAACGCCAGCAGCTTCCCGGTTCCCAGTGTGATTTCAGTATCTTCCGACGAAGTCATAGTTCACATCCCAATTCGGCGGCGCAACCACGCAAAACGCTCTTTGTCATGCCAGCGCCCCGGCGCGAGAAACCTGGCCTTCATTCGCGGCCAGAAGCAGATTCCCCGTTCCGCTCGAAATGACACCCTGACGGACCGGACCGCGTCCGCGAGATAACGTGAAACCTTCCTACCCCTTCGGCGTCGTTGAAGCCGCGGGCGGCGCCAGCAGCTTCTGAATCCCTGAGAAAAAGTCCACCGGCACCGGGAACACGACCGTCGTATTCTTTTCCACGCCGATCTCAGTCAGAGTCTGCAAGTAACGCAGTTGCACGCTGACCGGCTCGCTCGACAACAGGTGCGCTGCATCCACCAGCCGCTGCGCCGCCGAGAATTCGCCTTCGGAATGGATGATCTTCGAGCGCTTTTCGCGTTCCGCCTCGGCCTGCTTCGCCATGGCACGGACCATCGTCTCGTTCAGGTCCACCTGCTTGACTTCGACGTTGGTGACTTTCACGCCCCACGGCGAAGTGTGCGTATCAAGGATGCTCTGCAGCCGCAGATTGATCTTGTCGCGATGTGCCAGCAGTTCGTCGAGTTCCTGCTCGCCCAGCACCGACCGCAGCGTAGTCTGCGCAAACTGCGACGTCTGGTAAACGTAATTGGAAACTTCCACCACCGCCTTGCGCGGCTCGATCACGCGCAGGAAGATAACGGCGTTAACTTTCAACGTGACGTTGTCGCGGGTAATGATGTCCTGCGGAGGCACCTCCAGCGCCTCCTGCCGCAGCGACACTCGCACCATGCGGTCTATGGGAGCGAATACCAGAATGATTCCCGGTCCTTTGGCCGCAGGCAGCAGCCGCCCCAGCCGGAAAATCACCCCGCGCTCATATTCGGCGAGAATCTTGATGGAACTGAGGATGTAAATGACGACGATGACAATGATGATTGTGGTGAATCCACCTAATACTTGCGGCATGGATGCCTTCCCTTCGGGAGCGCCGACAATGCCCCTATCGCGGATTGTATAGCAGCCGCAAAAAGCCGGCGCGCAAATCGCCTCCGGCAGGTTGCTTGGCTTGATGCGGGAGGATCACAGTGGGTAGTCGCGGATGCCATGTGGGGACAGCCGCCCTCGGCTGTCCGGTCGAGCGCAGCTCGACAGCCTTGGCCGACAATTTGGATTTTGGGAGCCCCTATGGCCGTGCGCTTGCCACCTGAGTCCGGCTCATGTCCACGGGGATGTCGCGTTGAATTTCCATTTCAATCGAGGTGCCCACCTCCAGCTTCAGCTCCGGACCGTGCTTGAGCAACGCCCAAGCCACTCCGCCCGCGATTCCGGCGAGTCCACCGATCCGCGCCCCATTGAAGCCGCCGGCCGCTGCCCCGCCGATGCTCCCCACCGTGCCTCCCACCGCCGCGCCCTTGGCCGCGTCTTCAACTCTCTTGCTCGTATCCTTATCCTGCTGGATCGTCCCTTCGCTGTCTTTCACTCCCTTGTCGTCCGCCCCCGGCGTGTTCTCGATCGTCCCCGGCAGCATCAGGGTATACCCGCTCGGATAGATCATCGAAGTAAAGTGAATCAGAATCTCCGCGCGCTTTTTCGATCGCCCCGCGGGCTCGGCGTGCTCAATCCTGCCCTGGATGTAAGTCCCTGCCGGCACCAGGACGCGCTCGTTCAGAACGAACGGAAACGCCGTCTCGGCATAAACCGCGTCGCCCTCGCGCGCATTCTTGGTCGAGATCGCCTGCTTCAACAACAGTGGAATCTTCGACCCGGCGGGAATCACCCCGGCGTTAGGATTTGACGATGCGGCCGGTTGCTCGGCCGCTTGGGCCGGAGTCGCGGCAGCCGCCGGGGCGGCACCAGTGGCCTGTGCCGGCATCGCAGCCGTACCGGAGGATTGAGCCGGAGCCGCACCCGCAGCCGGAACCGGAGTATCCGCCGGCTTTGCCGTCTCCGCCGCCTGCGCGAACGCCATCCCCGAAATCAGCAACAATGTCAAAATCGCGCGCATCCTGCACCTCCAAGGGCAAAGCGCCCCGCAGTCAAATCCAAGCTTACTACGGCTTAGCCGCTAAGATGCACTCTTGCGGGCACAGAGTTATCCCGAGCGGCAGCGTTTACTTGTAAATCAAATACTTCTCCCTGATCTTCTCAAACTTCTCTAAACCCTCCTGCCAATCCTGCGCGATCCGCCGCGGATCCTCGCCCGCCACCAGCGCGTCATACGCACTCTGGTTCACCAGCAAGTCCGTCATGCGCTCAATCTTGAAATCCGCCGCATACAGCTTGTGCAGGGCCGCTGCCAGCTCAATTCCCAACTCGGGCACGTCAAGTCCATTCCGATCCGTCAGGACGATGTTCACTCCCTGGCACGCCTGCCCGCTGTACACGCTGCCCGCCGGCGTGAACGTCACCGGAACGAAGCGCACACCCGCGATCCCGCGTGCATTCAAATACGCCGCCAGTTCCCTGCTCTTCACCCATGGCGCACCCACCAACTCAAACGGAGCGTCCGTTCCCCGGCCTACCGAAACATTCGTGCCCTCAATCAGCGCCACTCCCGGATACAGCGCCGCCTCGGTAACACTTCTCAAATTCGGCGAAGGATTTACCCACGCCAGTCCCGTCGAATCAAACCAGTCTCCCCGGTCCCATCCATCCATCGGCACCACGGTCAGCTTGGCGTTGATGTCGCGCTCGCTGTTGAACATCTTCGCCAGTTCGCCTATCGTCATGCCGTGCCGCACCGGCACGGTCCAGTAATTGGTGAAACTCTCGCGGCCCTCGTCCGCCACCGGACCCTGCACAAACGATCCCGTAATCGGATTCGGCCGGTCGAGCACAATCATTTCGATCCCGGCCTTGGCCGCCGCCTCCAGAAAATATCCCAGCGTCGTCTCGTAGGTATAAAAGCGCACGCCGGCATCCTGAATGTCGTAGACGATCGCGTCGAGGTTTTTCAGCACGTCCTCCGGCGGGCGCCGCTCCGCGTCCGTGCCCCCGTACACGCTGTAGACGGTCACGCCTGTGGCTGCGTCTTTGGAGTTGCTGATGTCAGTCGAATCCATCACGCCCGCTACGCCGTGCTCGGGACTGAAAATCGCATCCAACTCGACTCCGGGAGCTTGTGCCAGAACGTCAATCGTCCGCCGCCCGTCGGCATCGACCCCGGTCTGGTTGGTCACCAGCCCGATGCGCTTCTTACGCTGGGCTTGTGGAGCGGCGGACGCCCCGTCCGCCGGCTGCGTCGTTGCTTGGTCCGCCGGTCGTGGAGCGGCGGACGCCCCGTCCGCCGGTTGCGTGGGCGCGGAGTCCGCCGTCGCTGCCGGCTTCAGCACATCAAACCCGTGTTCCTCGAGCACATCGATTCCATTCTTCACCGTCCCATTGCGCGCGCTCATGCGCCGCCCCGCGCTTTGCGCTTCGTTGTAGCCGGTTAGTGTCTTCCAGCGCAGCGCTTCTTTTTCGGCGGGATTCAGCTTCAGGGCCGCCGCCACTTCCGTCGCTACCTTCGACCGCAATGCGATCGCGGTTCCCTTCCCGCGTGGATGCACCGCATTGGTCAGCAGAATGATGTAAGTCTCGGTAGTCGGATCGATCCACATCGATGTTCCCGTAAACCCTGTGTGCCCAAACGATCCCACCGGCAACAAGTCGCCGCGGTTCGACGAAAACGGAGAATCAATGTCCCAGCCAAAGCCCCGCAGCACGGGCGCTGCCGGAGGCGTCTCCGGCGACGTCATCTTCTCCACTGTCACCGCCGACAAAATCCCATCGCCGCCATTCAGCAGCACCTGCGCGAACTTCGCCAGATCGTCTGCCGTCGAGAACAATCCCGCATGCCCGGCTACGCCGCCCATGCGCCGCGCCGTCGGATCATGCACCACCCCGCGCAGCATTTTCTCGTTCTCGTCATATTGGGTCGGCGCAATCTTCGCTCGCCACTTCTCGGGAGGAACAAACCGCGTCCGCGTCATTTTCAGCGGAGCAAAAATATGCCGCTCCGTATACGCATCCAGCGTCTCGCCCGACACCCGCTCCACCAGCGCGCCCAGCACAATGAAATTAATGTCGCTGTAAACAAATCGCGAACCGGGCGCCTCGGCCGGCGTTTCGGCAAACGCCATTTTGTATCCGGTGTCTTTGCCTTCCCACAACGTCTTCAGATCCAGATCCGGTTCCAGGCCCGAATAGTGCGTCAGCAACTGCCGCACCGTGATGTCTTCTTTGCCGTTCTGCGCAAACTCCGGCAGATACTTTGCCACCGGATCATTCAACCGCACCTTGCCCTGCTCCACCAGTTGCATCACCGCGGTCGTCGTGGCGATCACCTTGGTGAGCGACGCCAGATCGAACACCGTGTCCAGCGTCATCGGCTCGCGCCGCGGCTCCAGCGCCCGTTGGCCGTAAGCCTTGCGATACACAACCTTACCGTCGTGGCCGATAACCAACACCGCACCCGGAATATCCCCATTCGCAATCGCCTGCTGGATGATGGAATCCACCGCTCCCAGCCGCACCGGCGGTGCATCAGCCGAAGAAGCCGCTGGCATTGCCGCCGAGGACTCCGGGCCATGGGCCGCCACTGCAGCGGCAAGAAGGGTCGAACCCACCAACCACATCAGTCCTGTGCGCCACAACACACCTTCGGCAAGCCAGAAGATTTTTGCTTTCATTCGATTCTTGCTTTCATTTGACCCGGAAACTATCGAATTGGAATCGGAACAGAAGATTCTCTGACTCTACACAACCAAGGCCATCCAACTCAATAACCGCAAGTAATCCCCTGAGATGCTCGAAGGCCGTCGGCCGTGGCTGCCCAACGTTGCATCACTTTACCCTGCCCTTTAACTCTGCTATAACCCGCACAGGATCACGATATCTTCGCCAGAGCGCACGCCCTGAATCCAACTGCCGCAGCCTCGCTGCTCCGGGCCTTCGAGAATCAGGACGAACGTTTCTCCTCGGCCTTTTCGTTGCTGCGCGAAGCGATCGCCCAGCGCGCATTCCCAGCTGCGTCTGTAGCCGTCACGCACGCCAGCCAGTTGGTGGCCCTGAAATCGTTCGGCCACTTCACGTATGAAGAAGATTCCGCGGGTGCCCCGTCCTTGTCTCTGCGTTCTTTGCAGAGACAGGGCGGGGACTTTGATTCCGGTGCGGGTGCCCCACTTCTCGCCGGGGTTGCGAGAAGTGGGGATTTTGATTCCGATGTGGCCCCCGCCACTCTCTTCGACCTCGCCTCCCTCACCAAAGTGGTCGCCACCACGACCATGGCTATGATCCTCTACGAACGCGGCCTGCTGGAGCTCGATGCTCCCGTTGTCGGCACCATCCCTGAATTTCGCGTCCCCTCTGATCCTCGCCGCAGCGACGTGACCTTGCGCATGCTGCTCGCCCACTCTTCCGGTCTGCCGGCATACGAGAAGCTGTTCCTGAGGGCCCGCACCCGCGACGAACTTCTTCACGCCGCATTCACCACGCCGCTCTCCGCCGATCCCGGTTCGCGCGCCGAATACAGCGACATCGGATTCATCATCCTGGGCGCGGCCCTCGATCGCATCGCCGAAGAATCGCTCGACCGCTTCTGCCAGCGCGAAGTCTTTGGCCCCCTGTCAATGTCACACACCACGTTCAACCCTCCCGCAGAAATGCGCGATCAAATTCCTCCCACGGCAGACGAGCGTACCTTCCGCAACCGGATCATCCAGGGCGAAGTGCAGGACGAAAACGCTTTCGTCCTCGGCGGCGTCGCCGCCCATGCCGGCCTGTTCTCGACCGCCGAAGACCTCGCCCGCTTCGCCCATGCCATGCTCCAATGTGGCGCGGGCACTCCTGCCCGCGAAATGCCGGCGGCATATCATCCCCTCCTGCGCCCCGAGACCATTGCGCTGTTCACGCGCCGCCAAGCCGCGCCCGCAGGCACTTCTCGCGCCCTCGGCTGGGACACGCCTTCCTCCCCCTCGCAGTCGGGAAAATATTTCGGCCCATCCTCTTTCGGCCATCTTGGTTACACTGGAGCTTCGCTGTGGATCGACCCCGCGCGCCAACTTTCTGTCACGCTCCTGACCAACCGCACCTGGCCCGATTGCGCCAACGAGGCCATCAAGCAAGTCCGGCCGAAATTCCACGACGCTGTGATCGAAGCTCTGAACGAGATTGTGTAGCTTCCAGGCCGAAGTCTGTAAAACACGGCCTTGGGGTGGGGCAGCGCCCCTCGACTTCGCTAGGGGCAGCGCTTTCACCGCTGTGACTACCCGCCCTGGCTGGGGCGTTTGCCCCCGACGTACTACAATGAACTGCTCTCGACCACTTTTCGAAAGGCGCAAGACTTGACCCGCACTCGCAAGAAAAAGATCGACCTCCGCCGCCTCTCCACCGAACAGATCCTTCCCACCGCACGCAATCTCGACCGCATGTCGTCGCTCGAGATCGTCCGCCTAATCAACCGTGAAGATGCGACTGTCGCAGGGGCTGTTCGTCGAGCCTTGCCCCAGATCGCACGCGCCATTGATGTCGTCGCCGGCGCACTTCGCCACGGCGGTAGCCTCATTTACGTCGGGGCCGGAACCAGCGGCCGTATCGGCGCTCTCGACGCCTCAGAAATTCCGCCCACTTTCAACACCGATCCTCACACCGTGCAATTCGTTATGGCGGGAGGTCCCAAGGCCCTCGCTGCCTCCACCGAAGCCAGCGAAGACGACCCCGCGCCCGCCGTCGCCGAAATGAAAAAGCGCAAGCCCGGCCGGCATGACGTCGTTCTCGGCATCGCTTCCAGCGGACGCACTCCCTTCACCATCGCCGCCATCGAATACGCCCGGTGCCGCGGCGCCCGCACCATCGCGCTGACCTGCAACCGCAACTCCCCGCTCGAACGCGCCGCCGGCTTTGCCATCGTCACCGACGTCGGCCCCGAAGTCCTCGCCGGATCTTCCCGCTTGAAAGCCGGCACCGCTCACAAGATGGTCCTCAACATGATTTCTACCGGCGCGATGTGCCGCCTCGGCTACGTCTACGGCAATCTGATGGTCAATGTCTGGACCAAGAATGAGAAGCTTACCGAGCGCGCCATTCGCATCCTCGAGCAAGCCACCGGCGCCGGCCACGACGCGGCCCGCCGCACCCTCAAAGCCAGCGGCAATCGAACTCCCGTCGCCGTCGTGATGCTGGCCGCGGGCGTCACTCGCGCAAAGGCTGCTGCCGCCCTGAAGAAGTCGAAGGGCCACGTCCGCCACGCCATCGCACTGGCAGAATCTTAGGTGATCGGCAAGAACCATGTGGGGACGGCCGCCCTCGGCCGTCCGGTCGAGCGAAGCTCGACAGATGGGGTTGAACAGCCCACTGGTCCGTGCCCTCCCGGTTACCTGCCGTCTCCGCAATTCCTCGCTAGAATGAAAGCGTTCAAGGACTCATCACGTTATGGACAAGTTCGTCATTCGCGGCGGAGAGCCCCTGCTCGGCACGGTCCGCGTCAGCGGCGCGAAGAATGCCGCCCTGCCTTGCATGGCCGCCGCGCTGCTCACCGATCAGCCGGTCATCCTCGAAAACATCCCCCAGGTCCGCGACATTCAAACCACGCGCAACCTGCTCACCGCCATGGGCGCCCAGGTCGAACTCGGCTACGGACGTGCCCACCACCGCACCACCATCCACTGCGAAAATCTCACCGCCCCCGAAGCTTCTTACGAACTGGTCAAGACCATGCGTGCCTCGACCCTCGTGCTCGGGCCGCTGGTCGCGCGTTGCGGCCACGCTCGCGTCTCGCTCCCCGGTGGATGCGCCATCGGTGCCCGCCCGATTGATCTCCACCTGAAGGGGCTTGAGCAGTTGGGCGCGAAGATCACGCAGGAACACGGCTACATCGAGGCCCGCGCCGAGCGCCTTAAAGGCGCCGAAGTCGTCTTCGACAAGATCACTGTCACCGGTACCGAAGACCTGCTCATGGCCGCCACGCTCGCCGAGGGCGAGACCATCCTGCAGAACTGCGCGCGCGAGCCGGAAGTCGCCGATCTCGCCGCCCTGCTCAACAAAATGGGAGCCAGGATCGAAGGCGCTGGCACCCCCACGATTCGAGTGAAAGGCGTGAGCAAGCTGAAAGGCGCGAAGCACCGCATCATTCCCGACCGTATCGAGGCCGGCACTTTTGTCATTGCCGCCGCCATGACCGGGGGCGATCTCAACGTCGCTGCTTGCGATCCCTCACATCTCGGCGCGCTGCTCGGCAAGGTTCACGAAGTCGGAGTCAAGACCAAGTCTTCTGCTGACTCGGTCCGCGTCATGGGCGACAATCCTCTCGCCGCCGCCGACATGAGCACCGAGGAATATCCCGGTTTCCCCACCGATTGTCAGGCGCAATTCATGGCGCTTGCCACCCAGGCCGAAGGCACTTCCATCATTACCGAAAATATTTTTGAGAACCGATTCATGCATGCGCTGGAACTGGTCCGCATGGGCGCCAACATCAAAATTGAAGGCCGCCGCGCCGTGGTGCGCGGCAAGACTCCGCTCAGCGCCGCCGCCGTGCTCGCCAGCGACCTGCGCGCCTCGGCTTCACTGGTACTCGCCGCCTTGGTCGCCGATGGCGAAACTATCATTGACCGCGTCTACCACATTGACCGCGGATACGAGCACATCGAAGAAAAGCTCAAGGGAGTCGGCGCACAGATCCGCCGCATCGGAGAAATGTTTCCCAAGAAGGCCGCGACGGTGAAATGACCTTTCTGCTATCTGGGGGCGCCCGCTGGGGCTTGCGCGAGCAGAGGCAATGAGTGTGATGGTGGTTTTGCAGCAGTTACCAGCCTATAGGCCCTGCGACCGGATGTCTCCCGCCAAGTCAGAAAAGATTTTGGTTGGCATCTCAAGAAAAACCTCCACGGTCTTAGGGTCAAACTGAGTACCGGCACAGCGCCGAATCTCTTCGCGTGCTGCGTCGAGAGACTGTGCTTCGCGATAAGGTAAATCGGTCGTGATCGCATCCAAAGTGTTTGCCACCGCCAAAATTCTCGCACCTAGTGGTATTTCGTTCTCTCTTAGCCCGCGCGGGTACCCGGTTCCGTCATAGCGCTCATGGTGGGAATAGACGATCTCGGCGGCATCGGAGAGGAATGGAATTTTGTGGAGTATCTTGTATCCCCGCGAGCAGTGCTCCCTAACGATCGCAAACTCCTCGGGAGTGAGAGGGCCAGTTTTGGTTAAAATCTCGTTCGGGACCGCCATTTTGCCGATGTCGTGTAGGAAGGCTCCCCGAGCAATCGGTGGAATCCGGTCCCTCGGCATTCCCATCGCACGGGCAATAGCGATAGTGAAGGCGGTCACACGCTTAGAATGTCCTTCCGGCGCACCGCCCTTGAGATCAAGGGCGTCGCCCAAGGACTCGAGCGTGATGTCGTAGGACCTTTCCAGATTAGAGAGAGCTACGGCAAGCTCTTTCGTATTCTCTGGCCGCTTTCTTACGAGGCGTTCTATCGTTCGCACAAACTGATCGCCGCGTCTAACGACCGCTCGGTCGATGAGATTGCGCATGACTTCTGCTGTCGGCACTACCTCAGATGTCGCCCGGTCGGTTCGAATGTATATCGCGCCCCGCTTAAGGACCTGGCGATTGCTGGCGTCATTTTGGTCGGCCTTGCAGATAGTTGGGATGTCGCTGAACTCCGGCACCTCGATAGCTACGAACCGCCTCTCGTCGATGATGAACTTGTGAACGCCGCATCCCAGTGAGGGATCAGCAAAGCGATTCACGACGTCAGCAAACCGCGTCGCATCGAATGAAAAGAAATCGCTCTCGGTAAGGCCTGTGGCCTCAAAATCAGCGTCGCGCACTCCAAAGACTATCGTGCCACCATCCTCCGTGTTCGACATGGCCAGGACGTCTTTCACAACCGCGGCCTTCCTATCTGCGGCTGCCATAAGCCAGTTCATCGACTGTTTGTAGTCGAGATTCTTGCCCTCTGCCTTTCGCGCAAGCAACTCTCGCACATCCTGCTCTGTGGGCACCCTAACCTCCCCTTTTCAGCCTAGCGCGGTCCGGCAGCGCGCCGGGTGCCTCATCCTAACGTTGCGCTTTTTGCGACGTTAGGATGGGGATTGTTTGCTTTCCTCACTGGCTCAGCTTGATCGCCAGTTGCCGCTCCGGCTGCGTCATTTCGCCCCACAGCTTATTCAGATCCGCCTGCAGCGACTCGTTGTTCGGATCCTTGCGCAGCGCCAGCGCAAACCAGCGGTACGCCGTGGGAAGATCACGCGGCGTGCACAAGCCCGCCGAGTACAGCGCGCCCATCTCGATCATGGCCTTGGGATTGCCCTGATTGACTGCCGGTTTCAAAATGCGTAAGCCGCGATCGCAGTCCTGCGGCATTCCTTTTCCGTAGATGTATTTCTGTGCTTCGGCTACCGGATCAGTCACTCTGGCCGGGATGGTCGCGCGTGGCTTGGCTGGCAGCTGGGCGGGAGCAGACTCGGGCGCGCCCGCAGGCGGTGCGCTATTCGGAGTATTCGCCGCAGCACCGCCCGCAGCGGCAGGTTGCGGCGTGGCAGAACCAGCGCCACCGGCTCCGCTCGCGCCCGAATCCGGTGCGGAATTCGGCTGTGCGCTCGTGGCCGCCGGGTTCGCCGCTGGGCTTACAGAAGAAGCCGGCGCAGCCGACGCCGGGGCCGCAGCAGCAGGACTAGCCCCAGCCGCCCCCGTTCCTCCGGGCGCCGATGCCGGCTGGCTCGGGGCCGCAGCCGGAGATGCTGCCGAAGAAGATGGTGCCGGCGAACTGCTATCCGACGCGTCCGAGCTTTGCGCGGCAGCCGCTGGCTTATTCGCTCCCGCTCCCAATTGCGGCACACTTTGATTCTTCCAGTGCAGATAACCAAACCCGCCGGCCAGGGCCAGCGCGATCACAATCAGAACGAACTTCCATGCCCCGCCGCGTTTTGGCTCCTCGTCGTCTTGCAGCAAATAATCGAGATTGCTCGAGCTCGGCCCCGCATGCGGATCGATGCTCAGTGGGTTCGTGCGCCGTGCCGCAGGCGCGGGCTGGTTCAGCCCGAGGAACGAGGGCCCGCTGATGACTGGCTCCGCCGAGGGCGCCGCCTGAACCCGCTGCGCTGGAGCGGCGGGTGAGACGGCGGGTGGACCGGCAGATGGTCCGGCACTTGCCGCCGTCGGCACTGCCGCCGGCGCCGGGGCCGGAGGCTTTGCCGCCGGGCCAGCCGGGGCCGGGACGGCCGCTTGCAATAGCGACGTGCCGCACATGCCGCAGAAGCGGTGAGTTGCCGGATTCTCATTGCCGCAACGAGGGCAGCGCACACTACCTCCTCATGTCTACACTTATAGCTTACGATATCTGCGAGGCCCTTTGGAGCTAACTCGTATGGGACAAACTTGGATCGGCTGTTTCCCATACTGAAGGCGAGGTTTCCCATGACTTTGCGGCTGGCTGCATTATTCCCTGCATTGATCGTCCTGAGCTGCTGCCTGTCGCTGGCTGCGCCTCAGGAAACGGCTCCCGAGCACATTCAGGTCTCCGGCGACGTAATGCGCGGCGTGCTCGTAAAAAGGGTCGCGCCCGTCTATCCTCCGCTGGCGCGGCAGGCGCGTATCCAGGGCACGGTCATTCTGAAAGTGGTGATCGACAAATCGGGAAACGTTTTCGAAGTGCAACTGGTCAATGGCCATCCCATGCTTTCGCCCGCCGCTATGGACGCCGTGCGCCAATGGAAGTACCAGCCTTATCTGGTGAACGGCGAACCGGTCGACGTTGAGACCAACGTCCAGGTGATCTTCAAACTCGAGGGCGAACCCACGCCGGCGGCACCGGACGACAACGCTCCCGGTACCGGGCCGGGACAAGTCCCGGGCGGCATCCCGGGGAGCAAGCCTCTGCAAGGAGTCCAAACTGGCGTGATCGGGGGCGTCATCGCCCCAGCCACTCCCGGCGACGCCAACCACCCCGCGACTCTGCGACGCGTACGGGTTTCCGCCAACATTGAAGCGGCCCTCATCCAGAACAAGGTCGCTCCGCAATATCCGCCCGAAGCCCGCGAGCAACACATTCAAGGCACGGTCGTGCTGAAAGTGAACATCGACAAGGAAGGCAACGTTTACCACGTCGAACTCATCAGCGGCCATCCCCTGCTCGCTCCCGCCGCCATGGAAGGGGTCAAGCAATGGAAGTACAAACCTTTCTTGCTGAATGGCCAGGCGATCGAAGTCGAGACTCAAGTTCAGGTCAACTTCACTCTCACGCAACAGCACAGCGAATCGCTCTGAGCGATTGCGGCGCTCTCCAGCCTCTGCCAAGTCGCGGCATCGCCCCCCGCTCTTTTCCTCCTTTTGTGCCCGAGCCATTACTTTCGTGCGTTGATCTTCATTCTCACTCAGCGAATGCTAGCTTCAGGCACTTTTCTTGAAATATGCAACCAAATTGAGGAGATGAGATGAAGAAAGTGGTTCGTCACTGTGGGATTTCCGTGTGCACTGTGCTGCTGGCAGCCGTTAGTTATGGTCAGTCCAAAGCAGACTCAGGCAGCTTCGGTATCGGCGTGAAGGGATCTCTTCTGGGCGGAGGCGTCGAAGCGGCGGCGCGCGTTACCCATCGCACCAACGTCCGCGCCGGTTTCAATATGTTCAGCTACAGCCGCACATTCAACAAAGACGGCGTCGCCTACGACGGCCAGCTCAGTTTCAAAACCGTGGAAGCGCACTACGACATCTTCCCCTTTGCCGGCGCCTTCCATGTCAGCCCCGGCGTGCTGATCTATGCCGGCACACCCATCACCGCCAACGCCTCGGTACCCGGCAATCAGACCTTCAGCCTGGGCGGAACGAGTTATCTTAGCGACCTCAGTGTTCCCGTCACCGGCAACGGAAACATCAAGTTCAACCAGGCCGCGCCCATGGCCACGATTGGCTGGGGCAACCTGGTTCCGCGCAAGTCTTCCAAACACTTCAGCATTCCGGTTGAGCTCGGCGTCGCCTTCCAGGGCTCTCCCAAAGCCGCATTGAATCTGGCGGGAAACGTGTGCAACACCGATGGCACCAACTGCCGCACTATCGCCAGCGACTCCACGGTTCAGGCCAATATCCTGTCGGAGCAAAACAAAATCAACAACAGCATGCGCTTCTTCAAGGAGTATCCGATCATTTCCGTCGGCTTTGGCTACAAGTTCTAGGCGCAGTTTGAATTTTGACCATCTTCACCTTCCTCGACGGCGTCATCCCGAGCGCAGCCGCTTTTCAGGCGGAGCGAGGGATCTCGCGCGGGGCGTCTCGGTGGTGCGCGCCAGATCCCTCGGCCCGCTCGCTTCGCGAGCCCCCGGCTGAAGCCGAGGGTCTACCGAGAAAGCGCGCGGCCTTCGGGACGGCGCCTGCAGGAGGATAAAACTCAAAACTGAACCACTACGCAAAACCAAAGTCACTCCCGCCCCGGACCGCGACCGGGTTACATTTCAAATAGTTCCCTGTCGGAGAAACGATGCGCCGCAAGAACCGCAAATGGGCAGCCATGGCCGTTGGGCTTTATTTGCTCGTGATGTGGTCGGCCTATCGTTGGTCGATTGGCCAGCGCCCCGCCGACGGCCCCATCCTCGAGCACATCCAGCACGAGGAGATGCGCAAATTCAAGGAGCGGCGCGCCCTGGAGGCCGAGGAATACGCCAAGGCCCAGCCTCATCTCGCCGAGGCCCGTCTCAACGCCGCCGGGCCCGCATTCGTAGCGGCGCGTTACGACCAGAACCACATCGTCTTTGTGGTCACTACCAACACTGAATCCAGATTCTCCGCTTCTCCCCTCATGCGCTCCGGTGGCCAGCCCACAAGAGTCTCAGCGCCCGCCAATCCTGCCGCGCCACTGGCCGGGCTCCAGGAATTGTGGGAGCCCGATTCCCAGGCGCTGCACTTCTTCCCTGCGATCGTGCAGAAGACGCAGCCGGGAGAGCAGTGGATCCTCAGCCTCTCGGCCACAACCACCATCCCCGTCGCCATCGAGCGCACCGTGATCGCTCCCGCGGGATGTTCGCTGGGCATGGGCTTTCTGGCTTCCATTCCGCCCGATCAACAGCACGCCTTCGCTGCCTCCGGCCACGACTATTTCCTGGTTCGTAACGCCGCGGTTGCGCCCGTTGACTCGCCCATCGCTGCACACATTGGCGAATTTCCGGATTGGAAAACTCCGCCGTCGCTTGCCCACGAGATCGAGCAGCAACTCAACCAGCGCATGCAGCAGGAAGTCTCCGACATCGACGCCCGCCTGCTGGCCAACGCCCACAGCCCCGGCGCCTCGGCAGCAGAATTGCCCGTCGGCAACGCCCGCCCGCGCTTGAAAGAGTGGATCCATGCCGACCAGGGCCTGGCCCGCGGCGAAGGCACCCTCGACTACGATCTTCACGCCTACCGTCTCACGCCCGATGGCGCACCGCGTCTCTACGTCCGCGCCCGATGGAAATTGAACGACGCTCCCGCGTTCCTCATGACGGCATGGTTTCAGGCCGAGTGGCCGAAGCCGGAATCCCAGAAAGCAGGTTCACCGGATACTCAGCCCGTTCTTCTCTGGTCCGATTCCAGCTGGTCGTTAGCCATGCGCCAAGGCGAGGCTCCCGCTTCGCTCGGCGACCGCCTCGATTTCCAGACCATCCTCAACGAATTCGACGCCGATTCGGATGGCTGGGCGGAGTTACTCGTCCATTCCTACGACATCCAGTCTGATCAAACCCAGTCCTCCGGCGCTCATTCCCCCGCGACTGCGTCGACCACCATCGCGCCTTATCTCTACACCGACAAGGGCCTCGAGCCTTTGAAGATGGCGTTCCACCGCGACCTGCAATCGCCCGAATCCTGCCTCGACCCGTAGCCTGTGTGGCGCGGACACTCGTGTCCGCGAAAATTCGCCGGGTGCCCCATCCTTCCTTCGCGTCCTGTGCGAAGGAGGGTGGGGATGTTGACCCCGATTCCCGTGAACCGGTCGATTCATCTCGCGACCATAGATGGGACGGATAGGATGGGCCGCCCGTGGCCACGTCCCTTACTGGTTACGTGGCAGGCCGCCACGCCCGCGCTAGAATCCCGCCAAGGGAGATTATTGTGAGATTCCATCCGGCAAGCGTCATCGTCATTGCATTCCTGCTGCTGTGGGGCGTGGTGGGGCTGGCGCAGTCGAAACCTCCGGCGGAAGTCAAGCTCGACGATCTTTCCTTCATCTGCGGCCATAATCGCGGCGAGTCCAACGGCACCATCATCGACGAGCACTGGAGCGAGGTCGGCGGCGACACCATGATCGGCATGTTCCGCCAGATCAAGAACGGCAAGGCCCAGATGTACGAGTTCCTCACCATTGAGCAGACCGCCACCGGTCCCGTGCTGCGCCTCAAGCACTTCGATCCCGGCCTCGTGGGATGGGAAGAGAAAGCGCAAGCCAACAGTTATCCGCTCGTCAGCTGGAAACCGAACGAGGCCGTCTTCCAGCGTCCCGACAAGGAAACCAAAATCACCTTCCGCTCGACCAGCCAGAACACCCTCGAAGTCCTGCTCGAACGCACCGGCGGGAAGACAGAACTATTCGAGTACGCGCACACGCCCGAGTAAGATGTGGCGCGGGCACTCCTGCCCGCGAAAATCTCGGCCGGGCGGGGAGTTTGACTTCCTGTCCCTTATCTCATCCCTGCGGGTGCCCCGTCCTTGTCTCCGCGTTTTCTGCGGAGACAGAGCCTGCCCTGAGCGCAGTCGAAGGGGCGGGGAGTTTGATCTTGAAGCACCAAAGGCGGCCTGAGCCCGAGCTGTTCTCGTTTCCGTGCGGTCCATTGCGACTCTATTTCCACCGCACCCTCAACGCCCGAAACATAGTGACGGAAGCTGCTCCACGGCCAATCCTCCGGACATGAGACCAGTCCGCGGCGCACCGGGTTGCGATGGATGTAGCGCAGCTTCTCGATGTGCTTCTTCTCGCTCCAGACGTTAAGGTCGTAATAGCGCTCCAACCAGAACGGTCCGCCCTCCGGCAAGCGCAACTGCCGTGCGACATTCTGCTTCAACATTTGAAGCGCCAGGGAGAGCTTGCCCCGCTCGGGCTCCGTGATCAGCAGATGAACATGCTCGGGCATGACGACGTATCCGGCGACGTAGAAGCCGTACCAGCGCCGCACCCGCTCCAGTGTTTCCTCGAAAATCTCGCGAGATCGCGGCGTGGCGAGCAGGGGAGCACGGTTGTAACAACTGAAGGTCACGAAATGCAGACATCGCGCCCGCTGGAAGCGCTTGAGTCCCCACGGCATAGCGCGACGGTACTCCGAGATCGAACCCGGGGTCTGTGATCTGTGAACATTTGGTTGTGAAGGTTCCGGGATTGGGAACGGTCAGAGTCAAAATCCCCGCCCTGTCCCTGCAAAGCCCGCAGGGACAAGGACGGGGCACCCGCGAGAATTGCTGTGATCGCGGCGGCGCGGGTGCCCCATCCTTCCTTCGCGTTCTGTGCGAAGGAGGGTGGGGAATTTGACCCCGATTCTCGTAAACCGGTCGTGTGGGCCACCCGCCCTTCGCGATTTTCGAAGGGTGGGCACGATGCAGCATGAAGAACGGAATCGCGGGTGCCCCATCCTTCCTTCGCGTCCTGTGCGAAGGAGGGTGGGGACGTTGACCCCGACTCTCGTAAACCGGTCGTGTGGGCCACCCGCCCACAGGAAACACCCACACCCCAGCCGCGAAGCGGCGGCATATGATAGCCCGGGGCGTAAGCCCCGGGTGAGCCCCAAACAAATGGAATCAAGTCCCGGAGGGACGGCGGAAAATAGCCCGGCGTTTCAACGCCGGGGAGAGCTGAAACCCGCCACCAACCCCACGGGGGATGCAAATCGGTTTTCAGGCGTCCCTCCGGGACGCGGTGCGCATTGGCGGGAGCTTCCCGCCAGTGAACTGGCGGGCTATTGTCGGCGGTCCCGCCGGGACCGGGAGATGTTGGTGATCCGCCGCGGGTGCCCCATCCTTCCTTCGCGTTCCTGTGCGAAGGAGGGTGGAGATTTTGACCCCGATCCTCGAAAACCGGTCGTGCGGGCCACCCCCTCGCGGTTTTCGAAGGGTGGGCACGATGCAGCATGAAGAACGGAATCGCGGGTGCCCCATCCTTCCTTCGCGTCCTGCGCGAAGGAGGGTGGGGATTTTGACCCCGATTCTCGCAAACCGGTCGTGTGGGCCACCCGCCACACCGCCGCATTTGTTGGGCGCAGTCCGTGATCCCCTAGGAAAGAAAACCCCAAGGGGTCGAACAACAAACTACCGGCAACGATCTACCGGCAAGCGATATTAAAGAACAACACCCGGGTCAGGTGCCAAAGTTCGTAGACGTGAAGGACTACGACCTCAGCCGCGATGAGCCAAGTTACTAACCGCTTCATTTTGGTTGATTGTTGGTTTCGTGGATCAGCGAATCAGAGGTCTGATAAACCCTCCCCCTACCCCCATCAGGGAGCTGGGGTAATTCGCCGTTTTGGCTTGAGCTTTCTGATAGCGCCTTCTGTTATTGGAGCAAAGACGCCTAGGGAACGCAAGAACTAAGATCAGACACGCGACTCGCGGCCCAATGCTGCGTGCCCCGTCCTAACGTCGCGCCTTTTGCGACGTTGGGGCCTGCCCTGAGCGAACCCCGAGCACGGCGAGGGGGAGTCGAAGGGGTGGGGATTTTTGGGTGGGCCACGCGCCAATTTCAAAACTCGCACAAAAAGGCCGAAAGTACAATAATGACGCTTTATGACAGACAAGAAGGACGAAACGGCGTCACCGGGTTATGGATTCGGGTGCCTCGTAGTACTGGCCGTGATTGGCGCAGTGGTCTGGTTTTGGCTCTTGCCAAACAAGTACAGATATTCCATCGAATATGATGTAGCGACCGAAAAGGTCTACGTCCAAGAGAAACCCCACGACTGCGAGTGGGAAAAAGCCCCCCTTGGCAACAAATACTGTCACTTTGAGAAGCATGTTGAACCCGTCAAGGACGACAGCGGTAAAGTAACAGCGGTGTACGTCGGCTGGGAAAAGGTAGAGGAGTAGATCTCAGGCGGCTCGTAGGAAAACCTGGGGACAGGCGGGACGTTTTCCGTGCCCGGCCACTATCCATCGGATTCCGCTTCTTTACGCTCTCCAATCCCCCGTGATATCCTTCTAACTGTCACATAGACAAACGATTAAGAACAGGAGCACATCAGGCGAGTGCTAGCCAGAGAGCAAAAGAAATCCGTTATTGACCACAATCGCACGCACGCGACCGACACCGGCAGTCCCGAGGTGCAGATCGCGCTGCTTAGCGAGCGTATTGGCCAGTTGACGGAGCACTTCAAGACGCACCAGAAAGACCACGGCTCGCGCCGCGGCCTTCTCATGCTGGTCAGCAAGCGGCGCCGCTTGCTCGACTACCTCAAGAAATACGATTCCGAGCGCTACAAGGGCGTCATTACCAAACTCGGCATCCGCAAGTAACCACTTGGCCAGGAAACCCAAAGTTTCAAAGTGGCAAAGTTTCAGGGTTTCAAAGACCTTGAAACGTTGAGACCTTCGAAACCTTGAAACGTTTCTTCCGGGATATTTCTAGAATGCCGTCGGCGCGTAGTCAGACGGCGCAGCATTGAGGAACTTTCCATCCGTGCGTTTTTCGAGCGCAACCAGGATCTCCAACCGCTTGGCAGCGGATGACGTGTCTCTGCCCGGGACAGAAAGTCAAATTCCCCACCCTGTCGCACAAAACGCGACAAGGATGGGGCACCCACTTTCCGGATCGACCCCGCTCTCACAGTTCATGGCTCGCAGTTCACCTTTCACCGCTCCAAAAGGAAAATGAAATGAAACCAGAACCAATCAGCATTACCGTAGATCTCGCCGGCGGCAAACAAATCACATTTGAAACCGGAAAACTGGCCAAGCAGGCCCATGGAGCCGCCGTGGTGCGCCTCCACGACAACGTTGTTCTCGCCACCGCCGTCTCCAACTCCGAGCCCCGCGAAGGCATCGACTTTTTCCCCCTCACGGTCGATTACCGCGAGTACACCTACGCCGGCGGACGCATTCCCGGCGGCTTCATCAAGCGCGAAGGCCGTCCCAGCGAACGCGAAATTCTCACCAGCCGCCAGATTGACCGTCCGGTGCGGCCTCTGTTCCCCGAAGGCTTCCGCTGCGAGACCCAGGTCATCGCCTTCGTGCTCTCCGCCGACACCGATAACGATCCCGACGTCTGCGGCATCAACGCCGCCTCCTGCGCGCTGACTCTTTCCGACATTCCCTTCCACGGCCCCATCGGCGCGGTGCGCGTTGGTCTGGTGAACGGCCAGTTCATCGTGAATCCCACGTACAACGAGATGCGCGAGAGCCTGGTCAACATCATGGTCGTCGGAACCGCCGACGGCATCGTGATGATCGAGTCCGGCGCCAAGGAAGTGAAAGAAGAAACCGTTGTCGACGCGATTGACTTCGCCCACACCGAGATCAAGAAAATTTGCGCCGCCATCAACGAACTGCGCGCCAAAGTGGGCAAGCCCAAGCGCGCGGTCGAGCCTGTGCCCTTCGACGAGGCGTACTACAACGATCTCAAGAAGCGCATCGGCGCCGATCTGGCCGACCGGCTCGACACCAAGAAGCAGCCCAAGGCCGAGAGTTACACCCTGGTCAAGGAACTGAAGAAGCAACTGCTGGCGGCGATTCCAGAAGACGACAAAGAAGCCGAAAAAAAGCAGGAGAAGCTCAAGCACTACTACGAGATGCTGCGCGAGCGCATCTTCCGCGAGCAGGTGATCGACCACAAGCGGCGTCCGGACGCCCGTGCCTTCGACGAAGTCCGCGAAATCTGGATCGAAGCTGGAATCCTGCCCCGTACCCACGGCAGCGCCATCTTCACCCGCGGCGAAACCCAGGCGCTGGTCACTACTACGCTCGGCACCAGCGACGATATGCAGCGCCTCGAAGGCTTCGAAGGCGAAGCCAAGAAACGCTTCATGCTTCACTATAACTTTCCGCCGTTTTCGGTTGGAGAGGTTGCATTTCTGCGTGGGGCAGGACGGCGCGAAATTGGCCATGGAGCTCTCGCTGAGCGAGCCATCTCGGCGGTGCTGCCGACCGAGGAAAAGTGGCCGTACGCCATGCGCGTGGTCGCCGACATTTTGGAATCGAACGGGTCGTCGTCCATGGCTACGGTCTGCGGCGCATCGCTCTCGCTGATGGATGCGGGCGTTCCGCTGAAGGCCCCCGTCGCCGGAGTCGCCATGGGGCTGGTCAAAGAAGGCGAGCACTACGCCATCCTGACCGACATCGCCGGGGCGGAAGATCATTACGGCGACATGGATTTCAAAGTCGCCGGCACCAAAGACGGCATCACCGCGCTGCAGATGGACATTAAAGTCACCGGCATCACGGCGCAGATCATGCGCGAGGCCCTGGCGCAGGCGCAACGCGGACGGCTGCACATCCTGGGCAAGATGGATGAAGTCATCTCGGCCGCGCGGGAGAAGATTTCCGAGTACGCGCCGCGCTTCTACACGGTGCAGATCCCGGTGGACAAGATTCGCGATCTGATCGGGCCGGGCGGCAAGATGATCCGCAGCATCGTGGAGCAGACGGGAGTGAAGATTGACGTCGAAGACTCCGGGCTGGTCAAGGTGGCGTCGAGCGATCAGGCCGCGGCGTCGAAGGCGCTGCAGCTGATCGGCGACATCACGGCCACGGCGGAGGTGGGCAAGACCTACCTCGGCAAAGTCACGCGGCTGGCGGACTTTGGCGCCTTCGTCGAGATTCTGCCGGGCACCGATGGGCTGCTGCACATCAGCGAGGTCGCCGAGCACCGCATTGCCGATGTCCGCGACGAACTGAAGGAAGGCGACCAGGTGCTGGTAAAAGTGCTGGCCGTCGAAGGCAACCGCATCCGGCTCTCGCGCAAGGCGATTCTGAAAGAGCAGCGCGCGAAAATGGGCGGCGGAGTTGCACCCGCTCCGGCCGCTGCGGCCTCTGCTCCGGCGGCGGAGGGTGAGCCCGCTCCACTTCCAACCGGCACGGTGGTCATCGAGGGCGGCGGGAATTTTCCCGACGAGCCCGAAGGCGAGCCGAATTTCAACCGTGACGAGGCGGCCCGTGCCGCGGGCGCCGACCGTCCGCATGGCGGCGATCGCGGTGGCCGCGGCGGGGCTGGCGGCGGGCGCGGGCGCGGCCGGCGTCACGGCGGCGGCGGCGGTGGTGGACGCCACGGCGGGCACGGTGGCGGTCATGGCGGCGGGCATAGTGGCGGAGGAGGAAGGCACTAACTTCCTCGCCACGGATCAACGCGGATTCACACGGATAAAACAAGGGCCGGACTGAAAAGTCGCGGCCCTTTGTTTTTTGGGGAAAGAAGACTGTGTGGGGACAGCCGCCCTCGGCTGTCCGGTCGAGCGAAGCTCGACAGCGACCTCCATCGGGGGCCCCCACGGCTTGACCTCGGCTCGGCTCCAGCGTAATCTCGCGGGGAAAATCGCGGCACCGCTCGCGTGCCCGAAGGAGGCTGCGCATGGCTTTTCTGACTGCTTTGTGGCTCCCCATCCTGCTGGCTGCCGTCATCGTGTTGGTGGCCAGTTCCATCATGCACATGGTTCTGCCCTACCACCACGGCGACTACAAGAAGCTGCCCGATGAGGATAAAGCCCTGGCCGCGCTGCGCGGGGCGGGCTTGCCGCGTGGACTCTACATTTTTCCTTTCGGCACGCACCAGGAGATGAAGTCGCCCGCGATGCAGGAAAAATACCGGCAGGGACCGGTCGGCATGCTGACCGTGTTTCCCAGCGGCCCGCCGGCCATCCCGAAGTATATGGCTCTGTGGTTCGTCTATTGCCTGATCATCGGGTTTTTCGTGGCATACCTCACGTTTCATACGGTGGCTCGGGGCGCGGATTATCTGGCCGTATTTCGTGTGGCGGGCACGGCGGCCTTCCTCGCATACGGCCTGGGAAACATCAGCAACGGAATTTGGAAGGGACAACCCTGGAGCAGCGTAATCAAGGAAGTCATCGACGGCCTGATTTACGGCCTGCTGACCGCCGGGACGTTTGGCTGGCTTTGGCCGCGCTAGCAGCAAAGTGGGGCCACGGATTTACACCAATCCCACGGATTAAATCTCTAAGGCGACAGCGCCGAAGCTACGAAGCCGGTCGTGGCTTTCTATCTCTCAAGGTCCAGAAAACGGCTGCGCGTGGATTCGCTCGGAAGCGGGCAGGTGTCATAGCGGCCGAACATGCGATAGCGGTTGCGGGCGACGGCCCGGTAGGCCCGGTCGCGCAAGGGGCGTGGAACGAGTCTGAGTGCGAACGCAGCAGCACGCCAGATTCCGCCGAGTCGCTCGAGGAGGAAGAGAACGGCGTCAGAGCGGGCGCGGAGAGACTCGTCGGGTCGAGTGTGATTGAGGACAATGTACACGGTATCGAGGTCGGTGGGGCTCGTTCCGTGACCGGCGAGAATGCGCCCCGCCAGCACACTTTGCAGCGAGGCGAAGCGGAAAACGCCGTCGCGATCGCGGTCGAGGACAAATCGAACCAGGCGGCTACACAGTCCGCAGACGCCGTCGTAGAGAACGATGGGTGAGGGCATGGACCAGTCTTCACTGACGACTGTAGCACCCAAATTCAAAACGCCCGCTCTGTCCCTGCAAAGAACGCAGGGACAAGGACGGGGCAGCCCCGGCGTTCTTAGATTCACGAGCCCAGGCGCAGCAGTTCCTTCCGCAGGCGGGCGTGGCGCTGGGTCAGGCGGAGGTAGCGCATCTCGCTGGGCCCGGACTGAGAGCGAATGATTGCGATCAGATCGCGCTTTTCCTCGGGCGACCAGCGTTTCAAGCCGGGGATCAGCGCCAGGACCAGCGACCAGTTTTCGAGCGAGCGGCGCTCGACGGGAGTCCAGCGCGCGGGGTTAATGCCGAGGGCCCGGCTGACTTCTCTGACCGATGCCTCGCGGATTCGGACGCTGTCTCCGCCGAATTCACGCGCCATGCGCCGGTTCACGCGCTGGGCAAGATTGCGGGTGGAAAACGTGTCCCAGGGGCCGGGCGTCCCCTCAGCGGCTTCAGAGTTTGCTGAAAAACTCGATTTTGGGTGGCGCAGCGCTTCAGCGCTGCGATGGGGTGCCCTGTTTTCAGTAAAGGCTTTAGCTGCTGAGGGACGACTGCGATCCAGTTCATAAAAGACATGCGCTTCGGCCAGGCTCTTCAGGGTTTTTCGCGGCGTGCGATACTGCCGGTCGGCGGCGATCCTCTGCTCTTCCCTTCTGGCCAGTTGTTCGAGATCCGCCCGCCCGCAGCGAAAACCCAGCTTGCCAGAAGGG
>Ga0209517_10000286_pt1 | contig 89064 bp, 82 predicted proteins | sample PeaSoiMetSII2010_FD_187695 | JGI IMG/M metagenome (GOLD analysis project Ga0209517, IMG submission 187695) | Peat soil microbial communities from Weissenstadt, Germany - SII-2010 (SPAdes) (version 2) | ecosystem: Environmental > Terrestrial > Soil > Wetlands > Peat | place: Germany...
GTCGCAGATACCGGTTCCCCTTGCGGGTCCGTCCGCTGAAGCGCTTGCCGGCGCTTTCCGAATTGCCGGGACACAATCCTGCCCAACTGGCCAGGTGGCGCGCATCCGGAAACTGGCTCATATCCGTTCCGATCTCAGCTATGATCGTGTACGCCGTAGTGATGTCTACGCCGGGAAGGGTGCACAGCCGCGCCAGGTCAATTCCGAGACAGTTGGCGCGGTCGCGGGCGTCCACAATAGAACGCCGTTGCCGGAAGCTGAGAACCTATAGACTTGGTTCAAATTCCCCTGCGCCGGTCCTGCCACCATCCACGGCGCGCCGGCCAGTTTCATGCTTTTCAAATCCAGTCTCTGCGCAAACACCGCACCCTCGCGGGGGAACAGCAGGTAACCTGGGGGTACGAACTGAAGAAACCCGGATTGAACCGGCAACTCGCCCGACTCTTTGCCGTCCAGAGATCCCCATTTTGCCTGCAGCCCTAGGTGCGTCTGGCGGGCGACATAGAGGAAGCGCTTTCCATCCGCGAGGAACACAGGGGAAATGTGATCCAGTTCCTCCTTCCGCGAGTCGAGCCTGGTCACCGGTTCGGGCGTTCCACCCTGTGCGGACACGCGCATTAACCCCCTGGCAATGCCTCCCAGCAGGATTACGTCATCCCGGCTCCAGTCTGCGGTCGTCACATCGGCGATCGTGCAGAGTGTGCGCGGCAGTCCTCCGGCGACGTCCACCCGCTGCAGGCGTCCGTCGGCATAAAACCCGAGGCTCCGGCTATCGGGCGACCAGAACAGGTCCGAGCCGCCCTCGGTCCCCGCGACGGGCGCCATTTCCGAAGAGCTCAGCCTTCGCACATAGATCTGAGATCTCCCCCCGGTCAGAAGACCGCCGGGTTGAATGACGGAGAAAGCGATGCGCTCGCCGTCGGGCGATACTCTCGCGTCCCCGAGCGTGGAATCGCCGGGAGCCATGATACTGAACGAAACCGGACGCCCCGTTTCGGACGGGCGCCGCGGCGCAAGGTATCCCAGGACTGACGCCGCAACCAACAGAAGGCCGGCGGCAATCCAGCCGTACCGCGCGTACGGTCTCGCGGCCGATCGAGCGCCGGTTGAATCCTGCACCCCGCGCAAAGCGTGCTCCAGATCCCGGGCGGACTGCCAGCGATTGTCCGGATCTTTCGCCAGGCAGATGGTCACCACACGCTCGAGCGCGGCCGGGATCGCCGGCTGGGATTCCGGATGCCCGGCGGCTCGACAGCCAGTATCGCCGCAATTACGCTCGCCGGGCTCTTTCCATCGAACGCGCGCCGGCCGGCCAGCAACTCGTAGAGCACGCAGCCGAACGCAAAGATATCGGTGCGTGCGTCGGCCGGCTTGCCCTCCACCTGCTCGGGCGCCATATACTGCGGCGTGCCGAGTATGACGCCCGGGCCCGTAATCGGATTCGTCAAGGTGGCATCGGAGACCGCCTGCGGCCCGGCGGCGTGCGTCTTGGCCAACCCGAAATCGAGCAGCTTCACTCGCGACTTCGAGACCAGAATGTTGTCCGGCTTCAGGTCGCGATGCACGATCCCCTGCCGGTGCGCCGCGTCCAAAGCGGCGGCGATTTCGATGCCGATCCTGACCGCCTCGGCTTCCGGCAGCGGTCCCTTGGGCGGCCGCCCCTCCACATACTCCGTCACCAGGTAATCCGGGCCGACGTCGTAAAGGGTGCAGATGTTCGGGTGGTTGAGCGCCGCCGCCGATTGGGCTTCCCGGCGGAATCGTTGGCTGAACTGCCGCTTCGGGAACTTGACCGCGACCGTCCGGTCCAGTCGCGTGTCGCGCGCCTTCCACACTTCGCCCATTCCGCCTTCGCCGAGCTTCTCGATCAGTTGATAGTGCGGCGCCAGGCGGGCGGCGAGCGGTTCTTTAGCCGGGGGCGGCTCGTCTTCGGCGAACATCTGCGCCCCCACTTCCGCGGCTCCCTCTTCGAGAAAATCTCCGGCGCGGGGCTCCACGGCGAGCAGGGACTCCACCTCGCGCAGCAATTCGCCATCGCCGCCGCAAGCCCTGGCCAGAAACTCCGGCCGCTGGCCCTCTTCGCGCTCCAGCGCCGCGTGGTAAAGCTGTTCGATCTCCTGCCAGCGCTTGGCGTTCATGTGCGGGTCACCTCGCGCAGCAGCCAGACCTTGGCGAGCTTCCAGTCGCGCAGGACTGTCGGCTCCGACACTCCCAGGGCCGCTGCGATTTCCCTGGTGTCCAGGCCGCCGAAGAACTTCAGTTCCACCACCTTGCTCTTGCGCGGATCGATCTCCCCCAGCGCCTGAAGGGCGTCGTCCAGCGCCACCAGGTTGGCGCTCGCGGCCGGGGAGAAGGTCAGGTTCTCGTCGAAGGAGAGCGGCCGTTCCGCGCCGCCCCGCTTGCCGGCGTTGCGCGACCGGGCATAATCCACCAGGATCCGGCGCATCAACGTAGCACTGACCGCCAGAAAGTGGCTGCGGTCCTGCCAGCGCACCTGCCGGTAGTCCACCAGTTGCAGATAGGTTTCGTGTACCAGTGCGGTGGTCTGGAGAGTGTGGCCGGCGCGCTGTCCCGCCATGTAGCGGTGCGCCATGCGGCGCAATGCCTGGTAGACGAGCGGGATCAACTGCTCCAGTGCCGCTTCATCTCCCTGTCTCCAGGCCAGCAAGAGCGTAGTAGCGTCAGCCATAGGCCCCCGGCCAATGGAACCCTGCGTGGCCAGTATCAGTATACCCCCAACAAAATATCAGGATTCGATTATCGTTTTTGCCTCTGCTTTTCGTCTTCCCAGTCGAGACCCGGGGACACAGAATGACCTGTTGGCCCCGGGCAGGAAAGGAGAACACATATGAAACTCGCAACCATCGTATTGCTGGGAAGCCTGCTGCTGGGGTCCTACGCCTCACTGAATGCCCAAACTGCCGGAACCTCCAAAGTGGTTATGGCTTACCTGAATGAGCCGAACACCCTGCTCCCCAACGGGCAGCCCAACCAACCCCCCGTCCCCGAAGGCTTCGATGGTGTCTGCCTGATCTACTACACCATGATTGGAGATCTCGACCTGAAGTCTTTGTTCTCGGCGCCCTTGTTCGGTGCTCCGGTCGTCGACAGGGCGCACGCTCACTTTATCTGGGTGTCGGACTACAAGGCGCAGGTGTTGGCCGACAACGGGAAGTATACCGTGGTCCTGATTGCCGAGGGAACCGCCACCATCTACTACAGCAGCAACCCCGAGAGCCGCATCTGGACCGACGCTACCCGGAGTACCTGGGGCGACCCCGTGGCCAAGTTCGTCAGGAAAGCGGGGATGTTCCAAAGCGCCGACGGCGGGGTTTCGGGCACCTTCATTTCCTCGGCGGAACTGGTGTCGAGCAAGCCCTTCACATTGAACGGGAAGACGTTCGACTTCAAGGACCTGATCCCGCAGGGAATGAACGTCTTCGAGACTGCGGACGACGTCTATGAGGTCGGCACCTGCGTCGCGATCAAGTAAGAGAGGCGTTCGCCACTGATATCACGGCAAGGGAAGGCGCACGCTCGGTTGCGGAATCTGCTACGCCGGCTTCACCGCGCAGAGGGGCCAGACGGGCAACGTCCTCGGCCCCCTGGCGAGACGGAGCGCTACAACACCTTGCCCTTTTCCTGCCCTTCTCGCGCACCGGATGCCTGCAACCGAGCACCACACCACCGCGCCGGCCGCGTCGGCCTCCGCCGGCCCCGCTCCGCCGGTCGCTGTCGATGGCGTCACATGAGGCCCAGCGCGCTCAAGGCCGGCATCACGCTCGTGGGAGTGCACTCTTCGGTGAGGTAGCCCGGCGCATGTGAATCGCGCGATGGCGTGGCTGCGGGCCGGCGATTTCGTCCGCGGGTTCGCGGAGTACACATGGCGCCACCGGCCTTCTGGCACGTTGGCTCCTTCTTCCGTGATGCCGGCTTGGGATGGCTCGCCTCTGGCCGGCCGGACCATCCTGATCCGGACCGAACATGGCTTCGGCGACATCCTGCAATTCATCCGGTTCGCGCCGCTGGTGAAAGAGTTGGGGGGCACGGTGCTGGTGAAGTGCCCGCCGGCACTGACGCACTGGCTGGCACGGTGCACGGGAATCGATACTCTGATAGCGTGGGGCACTCCCGCGCCACCCGCCGATGTGGAAGCCTGGCTTCTGGATCTGCCCGCGATTCTGGACCCCACGCCCGACTGCGTGCCTGCTCAGATTCCCTACGTCTTTCCGGACCGGCGACTGGTTGGGCGTGCGGTGGCCAAACAGGAAACTGGCCCGGGGCGGCCGGGGAATCAAGCCGCTCGGCGGCACCGAACTCGGCAAAACGCAGCGGCGTCGGTCGCACCGGCCGCGAATTGTGCAGTAAGAACCGAAAAAGGACGTCAGAAGAGGTCCGTAAGTTGTTGAAAATGGAGCGGGAGACGGGACTCGAACCCGCGACGTCCAGCTTGGGAAGCTGGCACTTTCGAGAGGCTTAGGACCGACGTTGGGCCGTAATCGCCGGTTGGAGGTTGTCCGGACTTTTGATTAGGCATTCTCCTCTGGTCCCCAAGTTTTGCGGCTGTCGTACTGTGAGGAAATCACCAGCTACAAAATTGACTACAGCGCAATTTGGACCCTGTAGACGATGCCGGCGTAACATATTGAATTCAAAGCGGTTCCGAGCTATGCAGTGTTGGACGTATTCATGTCTTGGGCACATTGGATCTCCGGTTTATACCCTACGAAATTGGCCCTTGTTTTCAACAACTTGCAAAACTGCCTATTGAGACTTGTTGAACCGTGAGGACGCCATCGCTACAGTTTTGACTACAGTTTCGGCCGCCGGCTCAAAAAAGGTCCGTCAACATTGGCTTTCAGAATGGGCGACCCCCTGCTTTTGCGGCAGGTGGTCGGGCCCTGGTAGAACGGGTCGGTAAACGGGCGGACCTCTGACATTCCGCCACAGTGGCGGGATGACAGAGGTCCGCTCAGTAGAACGTGTACATGCTTCAGAGCGATACGAATCGCGGGCTGGCTCCCCGCACAACGAGGGAATGTTCACCGAACTGCGCGCACTTTTGCGGGAAATCCGTACGGAGATGTGCGCCGCGGCTCTCCTGGCGGGTGATGGCACGCTCGGCAATCAGCGTCACGACCTGATACACGTTGCGCAGCTCATAATGAGGTGGACCGCCAAGGGAGTTGGAAAGCAGCCATCGCTGGGCCGATTGCAGTCCGTCGCCCGAAGCGCACGATGCCGCAGTGTTTCCCATGCCAGCGCGCGGATCTCCTCCAGCGTGGCACCGGGAGATTTTCACTCAGTTCGGCCCGTGCCACTGCCCGTAGCAGCCCTCGCACTTCCCGTGCGAAAATGGCAGCAGAGTCGCATGCGCTGGCGTTGCCTCGTATTGCTTATAGCCGTTACCGCCGTGGTTTTGGAGCTTCGCCCCGCCCCTGCCGGCGAGGCTATTGACCCGATCCGGTTCGAAGATATAGCCGAACGGGCAGGTCTCCGCTTCGCCGTCCGGAACTCGGCCACGGGGCAGAACCACCAGATTGAGACCATGATCGCGGGAGTTGCCGTGTTCGACTACAATAACGACGGCAAGCCGGACATCTACTTCGTCAACGGTGCGCGGATTCCCGAACTTACCAAAACCGGACCCGAATTCTACAACCGACTGTATCGCAACAATGGTGATGGCACATTCACTGACGTCACCGCTCAGGCGGGCGTGGCCGGGGAAGGCTACGGCATGGGGGTTGCGGCCGGGGATTTCGACAACGACGGCTTTGTCGATCTGTTCCTACCCGGCGTCAATCGCAATATCCTATACCACAATCGGGGCGACGGCACGTTCGAGGACGTGACCAAAGCCGCTGGCTTAGAAGGGATCGATCCGAAGCGTGGCAAGATGTGGTCCATTGCTGCGGGCTGGTTCGACTACGACAACGACGGCCGCCTGGACCTATTCGTAGTCAATTACTGTGCTTGGAAGCCGCAGACGGAGCCCTTCTGCGGGGACCTGAAGGCCGGGTATAGGACCTATTGCCACCCCGAGTTTTACGACGGACTGCCGAATACGCTCTACCGCAACAACGGCGACGGGACCTTCACCGATGTCTCGGTACCATCTGGCATCGCAACCCACATTGGCAAGGGCATGGGAGTGGCATTCGCCGATTACGATCAGGACGGCTACCTGGATGTGTTTGTGGCCAACGATACGGAGCCCAACTTCCTGTTCCGCAATGACGGCCGGGGTAAATTTGAAGAGATCGCGTTGAGAGCGGGAGTCGCCTACAATGATGCCGGCGCTACGATCTCGTCCATGGGCGCCGATTTCCGCGATTACGACAACGACGGACGCGACGATCTCCTGATCTTTGCGCTGGCCAATGAGACATTCCCACTGTTCCGCAATTTGGGCAAGGGTTTTTTTCTCGACGTCACTGGCCCGAGCCTTATGGGCAAGATCACCCACACCGCGAGCGGTTGGAGCGGCGGAATGTTCGACCTCAACAACGACGGCTACAAAGACATACTGGTGGCTGGCGGGAATGTGCAGGACAACTCGGAGCTTTTCTCGAACCTGAAATCGAAGCAGAGCAACGTGGTGCTCGCGAACCTGGCAAACGGAAGGTTCGTCGATTACACGGCGCAGGCCGGCGACGCGTTGCGTGAGGAGGCGCTCCACCGCGGCGTGGCGTTTGGCGATTTTGACGGCGACGGGCGGGTGGATGCTGTGGTAACGCGGTTGAACGACCGGCCGGAACTGCTGCACAACATCTCGCCCGCACTAAACCACTGGCTTGCGTTCCGGCTGAAGGGCCGGCGCAGCAACCGTGACGGGATCGGAGCCCGCATCCACGTGGTAGCGGCATCCGGGTTGGAGCAGTGGAATCATGTCACCACCTCTGTCGGTTTCGCCTGCTCCAGCGACAAGACAGTATTTTTCGGCTTGGGCAAGGATAGGGCGGCGAAGCGTGTCGAGATACAGTGGCCCAGCGGAGCGCTGCAACAGCTTCGCGACGTGGCTGCGGACCGGTACGTCACCGTGGAGGAACCTGCGGTTCCTTGATCCGTTGCCTTCACCGCTGGATTGGGGGAAGCTGCCGGCCTAACTGCGTCTGCCGTTCCCCGTCCGCGACTCGGCCCAAACGGAAATACACCCTCCCGAGAAGAAAGTGCGCCGCCGTGTATTTTGGGTCCAACCTCACGGCTTCATTCAGGCGAGCGGCAGCCTCCTCCAGCCGGCCGAACTGAACCAGGACTCTCGCCATTTCGAAATTCGCCCGGGCGGAATCGGGCCGGGCTTTGACGGCCTCCGTCAGCGCGCGCAGTGCTTCCTCCAGCCGCCCCTGGCGGAACAGAAATGCCCCCCACTCGACGCGCGGATCGAGGTCCGGGGGGGATTTACCGTCGTCATATCTGATGGCCTCGCGCAACTCCCGCTCGGCTGCTTCATCATTTTGCCCAAGGGCCTCCAAGGCGCGGCCCAGCGCGGCATGCACACGCCCACCCGGGCCGACGGATTTGAGGGCTTTGTGAAAGGCGTCGATGGCGTCCTTGTACCGGCTCAGGTTGTAAGTTGCGAGCCCAAGATAGTAGCAGGCGTCCTCGTCTCGCGGAGCCATCTCACACGCTTTACGGAACGGACCCTCAGCCAGCCTGAAGTTACTTTGCGCAGCGTAGGCCATTCCCAGGCCCTTCCACGCGCGCGCGTCAGCGGGCGCGAGACGTGTGGCCACCTCGAACTCCGCGACGGCCTCATTCAGCCTTCCGTTCTGGAAATGTGCTACGCCTTTCTGGTAATGCTCGTCCGCGGGGTTCTCTGGCGGCGACGCCGCGGCCAGGAAGAAGAGGAGTGCGGTCAGCATTGGTGGATTCCGTTTGCAGCGCTGCTTGCGAGATCAAGATTTTCGACCCAGCGCACCGGCCGGCCGCCGAAATCCGCCATTTCTCGATCCTATCATTTTGGGGACCTGCAACTGAGCGCCGTGCAAGCGCCCGCGGTACATTCCGGCTTACAGCCGGGCCATTATCCCACGCACCAGGTTGACGGCCGCGCTGGCGTTTTCGGTGTAGCCGTCCGCACCGATCTGCTCGGCATACTGCTTAGTTACGGGCGCGCCACCGACGATAACTTTCACCTTGTCGCGGACGCCGGCCAGTTTTAGCGCCTCAATGGTGCTCTTCATCGCCGGCATCGTGACGGTCAACAGCGCCGAGAGCGCCACCACATCCGTCTTGCGCGACTTGACCGCATCGACGAACTTTTCTGGCGAAACATCTGCGCCGAGGTCCAGCACCTCAAAACCGCCGCCTTCCAGCATCGAGGCGACCAGGTTCTTTCCGATGTCATGTAGGTCGCCTCTCACCGTGCCGATAATGACGCGGCCGGCCGGCTCGGCTCCGCTGGCGGCCAGCAGCGGCCGCAGCAACTCCAGCGCGCCTTTCATGGCACGCGCGGCCAGCAGCAGTTCCGGCACGAAGTACTCCTCGCTTTCGAATCGCCGACCGACCTCATCCATTGCCGGAACCATATACTTGCTCACCAGATCGATCGGGGCCACGCCTTCCGCGATGGCCACATTGGTGATGGCAACCGCAGTCTTACTGTCGCCGATCAAAATGGAGTCGTACAGTTGTTGAAGATCCGCCATAAATATCTCCTATCGCTACATCCGGTATGAGTTGGCCTCTTCGTACATGGCCACCGCGTTCTCGACCGACACATCATCCATCAGGTAGTGCGACGTGGTGAAGATGTAGCGCCCGTTCTGACCCAGGATGTCGATCAGCCGCCGGACCTCGCGCCGTACGTCCTCGGGACTGCCGCGGGGTAAGACAACCTGGGTATCCATACCGCCATAGAACGTGATGTGTTGGCCGAATTCCCGTTTGAGTTCCGTGGGATCCATGCCTTTGCACGTTGTTTGCACGTTCTCCAGAATGTCGAGCCCGACATCGATCAGGTCGCCGATAACGGCGCGCACCGAACCGCAGGAATGAAGCGCCGCCTTCATCCCGTTCTCATGAGCGATCGCAAATAAGCGCTTCCAGATGGGCAGAAACCACTTGCGCCACAGAGCGGGCCTCATCAGCAATCCTTGCTGGCTGGCAAAGTCATCGCCCCAGGCAAGGATGTCGAAGTGCCCACGGCCGGCTGACGCGAAACGGCGGTAGTAGCCTTCCCAAAACTCGCCGATGTGAGCGACCGTGGCCTCCATCAGGTCGGGCCGCTCGGCGATCCGCAGGAGTCCGGTCTCGATGCCGAACATATCCATCGACTTGGCGGAAATCGGGCTCCAGCCGCCGGCCAGACGCGCATAATCGCTATTGCGCTCACTCCACTCCGCGACCGGAATGTAGGTTCCTGGCGGGTCCATAATCCAGCCGACCCTCCCATAATCAAACCAGTCCGGGTCTGGCCAGGCATAGGCATCGATTTCAGCGACGGTTTCCGCACCCATCAACGGACGCGGGAGCCCATCGTAGTAGGTCGCGGCAGACTCGCCCCAGGTTCCCCAGATGTCCTTTACCATCTTGGTGGCCGGATAAACGGGCACGTGGGACGAGCTTTCCTCAAGCTCCGGACCGATGTACCGCGGCCTGGTCCATCGGATGGACGCCTGAAAAATCTTCAGCAGTGCTTCATTGTCCTGTTCGGCGATCCCGAAGTGCCGGGAAAGCCTCGTTCGCAGCTCCGGATGAACTCCGTTTTCGAATACGTCGGTCGGAACGGGGAAGATCGATTCGCCGTTCATCGCCGCCATCACACGCTCTCTTGGCGTCATGCCCTATCCTCTTCTTTCTGGTTCCGATCCAGTGCCCGTCATTGCTGCTTTGCATCGGCATAGCGCTTCACGACTGTTTCCATGGCCGCCACGGCCCCGATGTAATCGGCCCACCGTAGCGCCTGAAAGGCTTTTGAGCGTTCCGCCGCCGCCGCCATCAACTGCTTTCGGTCGTCGGCGCTCATGCGGCCCTGCCCGCCCATCAAGCGTATCATCTCTTGCCCCAGCTTCAGTTCCTTATCCATCGCCTCTCCGACACCCTCGGGCCAGCGCGGCAGCCGCTGTTCTGCCACCGGCATCCGAGGAAAGGCTTTGTGCGGCTCCTTTTGGTACCAGAATGCGGTGGATGTGTAATCGTTCTCGAAGTTGTTGGCGTGGCCGTGCTCGACCGTGACGCGGATCGATTTCTGAAAACGCACGGGATCGTTCAGGTAGAACTTGTACATCTGGTTCTTGCCGCTGAAATTCCCGTTGCGGTTCTCGATTAGATAAAACCCGGTATAGGGACCCCAGAATTCTTTGTCCGGACAGCACCCGGAGTTGAAAATCTCCTCATGACCTGTTCCGGCATACGTGGGAGGGACGGTCGCGCCGTCCACAAATATCATGTCGTCTCCCTCCCCGTACCATCCGCCGATGACGTTGTCCACGGTAAGGAACAGTCCGACATAACTCCCCTGGCCTTCCGCATCCAGGATGAGGATATTGTTCTCACCAGTGGTGTTCTTGACCGCCGCGCTGCCGGCCGTCGTGTTCTTGGGGACGCCTGGCGGTACCGGGGCCGCGATCACGTGCCGCCACTGCGCGTGGAACCGGCCGGAATCGGGCGGCAGCACACCAGAAGGATACTGCTCGTAGTCGATGTGATACCAGAGGCGGAAGCCCGCTACCTGGCCATCATTCTCGAGCGTGATGCGCGCCCCCTTTTGAAAAGGCATGGGGAAGTAGTTGACCAGGCCGTCGAAGTCCCGTCCGCTCATACCCGGGTTAATGTCGACGACCATGGAGTGGAAATACCGCAGCGTGCCCAGTCCCGAGCCGAAGAAGTCTCCGAGCGGAACCTCGACCGACGGATCCTTCTCGCCATCCCAATACATCCGCAGCACGAGCTTTCGATAGCGCATTCGATCGGCCGCAAGTGGCGCAACGTAGAAGCGCCGGATCGCACCAGTGCCCGGAATCTCGGCCAGAGTCTTAATCTCGCCGGGTGAGATGACAATCCAGTCAGAGTTGCCGCCAGTAGGGTCCGCGGACGAGATCCGGGCGGTCTTGCTGTTCTTGAGCTGATACAGGTTATCGAGCAACCCGTCCGGCCGGACGGGCATTGGCTGCGCTTCGTTCGGCTGCGCTTCGGCTGATCGCGATTTCGGTTGTGCGGTCGCTGGCGCGCCGGAAAGAAATGCGAACGAAAAGCATACAATGGCCAGCCAGCATCTGCGCGGTGCCATCCACCGCATTAGTCGGTGTTCACGCTGTGTCATTGGTCCTTGTCTCCAAATTGCAATCCCTGTATTCAGGCAGGTGCGGCTCACGAGCCATTATATGCCAGCGCTACTCCGGTGACTCCCGCAACGTACAGCGCCAAGCTGATCGCGATTAGGACCTTCGCGCGCGAGTCGCCATGCGCGAATTCCCGCCAGAGAAAGATTCCCCACAGCGCCCCCACCATATTGGCGCCGCTGCCGATACCCCAGCTTATCGCCATGCCGACCGTTTTCGCCGACAGGAAATTGAACATAGTCCCGAAGCTCCAAACGAATCCGGCCAGAAGTCCAAGCACGTGCCAGGATCTCTTGCCGTGCCAGTAACCGTTCCATCTGCCGATTTCTCCCACTAGGGGATGTGCAAGAAGAAGCGGCACGGCCACCAGCGTTGCCGCCAGTGCCCCGATCATGAAGTAGATCGAAACCGTATAGGAGTCCAGCGCATGGACGCCGGTAATTGCGCGGCCGACGCAGGGAGGGAAAATGCCCACCATGATACCGGCCAGGAGAGCCAACTTGATACCCTTTGGCTTGTCGGTCTCCACTGGGTTGCCGAGCCGGCCATATGCTCGCGCGTTGGCGAAACCGGCAAGCAGGAGGACCACCACGCTTGCGGACAAATAGAGCGGATTTCCGATCGGCTGCGTCCAATAGGCAATGCCTACGCCCAGGACCATGGCCGGGATGGAAGTAACAGGAAAAGCGACTGCTAGGCCGGCAATCATGATGCTGTTCACCATCAGCACGTTGCCCAAGCTCCAGAGAAACCCACCCGACATGGCGAAAAACGCTTCCAGCGGGGCCGCTCTTACCAACCGAACCAGAAAGGCCGATCCGGGAAGCAGTGAGGCTGTCGAACCGAACGTTGCCCCGATCGCCAGGCCCGTGATGAGAAAACCGAACGCGTAATCCAGGTAGAAGTATTCCAGCCGCCATTTCGGCATGGCTTTGAGGAAATTGGGCCACGATCCCCAGCAGAACATGCTGAAGATCACGAAACTCAGCGCGGCAGCATACGTATGTGGAGTGTACGTGGGGGCTCCATTCCGTGCAGACCATCCCGGCTGGCGGGACAGCCCGAACTTTCACATTTTGCAGACCACATGCGTCCCGGCGCGGATTAGAAGATGAGCCGCAACGCAAACTGCATGTTGCGCGGATAATTATACTGTACCTTTGTGACCTGTCCAAACAGCGCGTCCGTTAAAGTCGTATCAGGAGCGCTGTACTGCGGTGTGTTGAACGCGTTAAAAGCCTCCGCGCGCAACTGGAAGGAGATACGGTCGTTTACCGGGATCTCCTTGAACAGCGACATATTCCAGATGGCCCGAGTCGGGGCTCGGACTTGGTCCCAAAGCGTGGAGTACCTGGTGATCTCGTTGTAGTTCGCCTGGCGCCACACGACCGGCGAGCTGGTCGAGGGACACTGAAAGAGGGATCCGCTGAGCAATTGGGTACAGGTGTTGAAATACAGGCCGTTAGTCGGGCTCGGACTCAGAGGGTTGCTGACTGCGATTCCCGGCATGGCGAGCGGATACCCGACCATCTTGTCGATGGTAATGTTGTAACGCCACTCGCCGAGCACCCGGTCCAGCGTTCTGCCCCAGGAGTTGCCCAGAAGCCTGCCCCTGCCAAACGGAATGTCCCAAAATCCAGCCAGGCTGACCTGTTGTGGGACGTCCTGCGAGTCTATCTGTCTCAGCGGGGCCGTGTCCCAGGTTGTCCGATACGATAACGCCGACATCTTCTTGGAGTACGTGTACGCTAGTGTGACCAGCACGCCATGGCTCATGCGCTTGTTCCATCGGCTCTCCAGCGAGTTGTAACTGACCGAGCCGACGGGGTTTCCAAGTTCACTGACCGTGGTGAATTGTGGGTACGGCGTCATCAGCGTAGCGTTGGTGACGGTCGGGTTGTTGTAGGTCGTCCCGACCAGTTGCGGCGCGCCGTAGTACGGATTCGCAACTGCCTGGTTAAAATAGTTGGCATTGCCGAGCGCCGCGAGCTGCTGAGCGAGCGGCACAATGTTGAGAGAGCGGGTGACGGGGTATTTCCGCGTACGGCTACCAACGTAAGAAACTTCTAACACTGAAGCCCATGGCAGTTCCCTTTGGACTCCCAAATTGAACAGGTGGATGCGCGGGACGACGTAACCCGGATTGACGAAGCTCACAGCCCTCCCAACGTAGGTCAACAGTCCGGCCGAGTTTCGGGTAGGCGGCAGGAAGCCGTTCGGATAGGGGTCGGCAAAGGTTCCCGTTCCCGGCAGGTTGGGGATGTACGACTGCAGGCCGGAGCCCAGGGTTGCCACGAACGGCGTGCTGGAGCTGTATCCGCTCTGGTCGATGGCGGGCCCCCCCAGTCCACCAAACTGGTTGTTCGGCAGCATACTCAAGCCGTAACCGGCGCGGATCACCGTCTTCCGGAGAACGTTGTAGGCTAAGCCCAAGCGCGGCTGGAAGTCACGGTAGTGGGTGTCATACCGCGTGCGGTGGTTGTTGTCGGTGAAGACCAGGCCGCCCTCGACCGGCACGCCGTTCAAAGTGGAGGCCCCAGTCGGATCAAAGGTCTGCACCGCGCGGTTGAGTTGCTCGACCGGCGGGGTCTGGATGTCCCACCGCAGACCGAAGTTCAGCGTCAGCTTATCGCTCACCCTGAAGTCGTCCTGGATGTAGGAGCTATAGGTGTGGGTGTAGGCAATCAAGGAATCGTACGTGTTCGCGCTTCCACTGCTCGGATAGCCCAACATGAACGAGGCGAAGCCATAGCCGGAAGTGGGCGCGGTCAACTGAGCATTCTGTTGCGTGTAGCCTCCGGTGAAGGCGAAGCTGCCCAGGAAGGCACCGCGCGACTCGTTGGGATAGCGGTTTTCGATCGCCCGGCCTCCCATCTTCAGCGTGTTCCGGCCGAGGGCTTTGGAAACATCCAAGCCGGCGCTGTAAAGGTTTTGCGCACGGTACGTCCAAGCGGCGGTGCCCATCGTGGCCATGCCGCTGACGGCAATTTGGGGGAAATGGGCTCCGTACGGACTGTAAGGTCCAGTGAACCCCAGCGTCGATCCGTCGAAGTCTAAAGCGGCATCGTTATGGCTGCTGTACTCATGCCAGCGGTCCCAAGTGAGACGGGCGTCGACCATCGTAGTGGAGTTCACCGACCAGGTGTGATCGAGCACCGCTCCCTCATGGACCCGGATATCCGGCCAAGTGGCGGTATTAGCCGGACTCCCGCCGGCGAACCCGCTCCTACTACCCTTCTGATAGCCCCAATTTTGTGACATCGTGAAGTTCGTGCGATGCTTCTGGTTCCAATCGTAATCCGACTTGATGTGCCACGCGTCGTTCGCCAACTTCCCGGGCGCGACCATCACATAGTTATTGGTGTGGGTAAACGCAACCCCGGCCGTGTCCGGCACCGGCCAGAATGGCGAAAGATTCGTCGCGATCTGGCTGATGCGGCTCGCCGGCAGTATGTTGCCGGGGAACGGATTGCGCACGTAGCTTCCGCTCACGACATTGGTGGTGAGAGGATCGTAGATCTGGACCTGCTGGCCGGCGCCGTTGAAGGTTTGGGAGAAATCTCCAGCCCGTTGGAGTATCGACGGAACACTGATTACGTTCGACCACGGGGAGCGCTCGCGGTACCCGTCATAACCGCCGCTGAAGAACCACTTGTTCTTGATGAAGGGTCCGCTGACCAGTGCTGAAAAACTGTTCCATTGATGTTGGGCCGCTGGAGTCCCGACCGCCCGCAGTTGCGTCTGCAAGCCCTCGAAGTGATTATTTCGTACGAACTCGCTCAAGACGCCGTGAAACTTATTAGTCCCCGACTTCATTACCACGTTGGTCACGCCGCCGCCGCTCAGGCCCATGGATGCGTCGCTGGTGGGCGTCTGAACTTTCTGTTCTTCGATGGCATCTTCCATCGGGATCCAAGTGACTCCGCCTTCGATCCCCATCGGCGACCCGTCGATGAGGAAGGCGTTCGAGTTGTTAACGCCGCCGTGCATCGTGAACGCACCCGCGTACGGGCCGCTCTCCCACTGCCGGGTACCATTCCATCCCGCGTTCGGTCCAACCTGCGGTGTGAAAACCACACCCGCAGCCAGAACCAGCGAGGTGAGGAAGTTCCGGCCGTTCAGGGGCAACGCCATCACCGCAACGTTATTTAAGAGTTGGCCAGTTACCGACTCGTTCGTTTCCATCCCGGTCAGGGCAGCCGTAACTGTTACAGATTCGGCGACTGACCCAATCTCGAGGCGGATGTCCGCCACGGCCTTTTCCGCAACAGCCAGTTGGATCCCAGTGCGGCTGTATTTGTGGAAGCCTGTTGCTTCCGCGCTCAACTCATATGGGCCGTCCGGAAGCTGCGGAAAGTAGTATCCTCCGGCAGTGGTCGTAGTTGATGTCACGGTGAAGTTGGTGCTCGTGTTCCGTAACGATATCGTGGCGCCGACAACCGGCGCACCGGACGGGTCGGTTACGGTCCCCGACAGCGTGGCACGGATTTCCTGTCCGCTGGCGGACGCGGCCAAGCAAATTGCAAACACCGCAAGACGTACGGTCTTCATTGTGAGTCTCCTTCAGTTGACATGACGTGGTGCCCAGCTCCGTCCAGTCAGGGGAATCGCATAGAACTCACGGCATGCACATGCTGCTACCACGGCCCACGCTCTTCCTCTTTTAGGTGTTCTACATTGCAGAACACATTTCTCGATATGTGGATCAATCCTTTACGTATCACGTATCTCACAGCTTGTCAAGCAACAATTTCCCGTTCCCCCGACGGCATATCGTGATGTGAACCAACTTCCTCGTGTAGTGAATGTTTTCCTTTCCCCGTTTACAAGTGCAGAGCTGGATTCTCTTTTTGCGGTGTTTTGACTTTGGGCATAACAGGTGCGACTGAAGAGAATTCTGGAAAATCGATCCTGAATAATCCTGAATCGGGACAGGCGAGCCGGCCTATTGTACGGTGGGCGCCGCGCCAACTCCTGCATTGAGAAGCTTCCGAAACAGTTGTGTGATGGAGCAGAAGATTGCGTGGTGCCTGGACATGTTACGTATGGACATGTTACATAATTGACTGAGAAGATCGATCTAAGGAGAACGCGAATGCAGAAGAACACGTCTAGATCGCTGGCCATCGGTCTCAGCATCGTCAGCGCCATGGCTCGCCTCGTGCCACACGCGCCTAATTTCACGCCGGTGGGTGGACTCAGCCTCTTCGGCGGTGCGCGCCTGCGCGGATGGCAGGCCTACCTCTTGCCGCTGCTGCTGATGGCGGCCACCGACCCGCTCGTCGGCGGCTACTCCTTCTTCACGCCCTTCGTCTACGCATCCTTCCTGCTGAACGCCTGGATCGGAAGCCGGTTGCTGCGCGCCAGCGCTGATCCGTTTCGTATCGGCGGGGCCGCGGCTATTGGAAGCTTCCAATTCTTCCTCATCACCAACTTTGGTGTATGGCTCCACTTCCCCACCACTTATAGCCACACGCTGGGCGGTCTCGTGGCTTGCTATGTGGCTGCCATTCCTTTTTACGGCCGCACCCTGGCCGCGGACCTTCTGTACTCCGCCGCCCTGTTCGGCCTCCACGCTTGGCTCAGCCGCAGAGTCGCCCGCGGCGAACGCATCGCAGCCCAGACGGCCTGAAGTGTAGGCTCTCCTTGCCTGGAGTTCCGGCGAGGAAAGTGCCGGGGTGCTCTAGGTCCTTCGCACCCATCAAGGAGGCGAAGTATGCCAAGCTGGTGATGGGCAGCCGCGTTTTGACCGTTCAATCTAGCGACATACTTGCGCGCGCCCCAGCCGGATGGCCCGGCGCAGGTGTTCCAATGCCCCGCGGCGGCAGAGATTCAGATCCAGCTTTTCGTCGCCTGCGGTGAATGCGGACGTACGCATTCCGGGACGGAAAAGCCTCCCGCACCTGCTGCATGAACTCGACCGGATGGCCGTGAGCTACGTCAGCCTGCTTGGAATAGGGCCAGAACCGGTCGTAGATTACCACCCGGTCATCTTGACGTTCACAGTAAGTGTATGCGTCCTATTTGGCCGCCGGCCTGAGCAAGCCCTGCACGTCGAGCCAGTCGCGAAAACGATCGATCCAGGTGTCCACTGGCAGGTTGTGCTTTGTTAACCCGAAGCCATGGCCGCCTTTCGAATAGATGTGCAATTCGGCTGGTTTGTTAGCCGCCTTCCAGTCGGTATACAGTTTGGCGCTGGAACCCGACATCAGGCGATCATCGTCAGCGACGCAGATAAAGAGCGGAGGCGCATCGTCCGGAACCGCGGCGCCGTTCGTGCTGCCGCCGTAGATTGGCGCCGCAAAGTCCGGGCGGGCTTCCGCGTCATGGTTCATGACAACTCCCATGGTCGCGATCGCGCCGGCCGAAAAGCCCATCAGGCCAACCCGGTCCGGCTTGATTCCCCACTCGGCGGCATGCTGGCGCACCACTTTCATCGCCTGCCGGGCATCCGCAACCGCCATTGCCTGTATGTTCAGTCCACTGTCATCACCGGCCCCGGGGGCTCCGGCAGCAGCGGCAACAGGGCTTGTCCCGGGCGCGCCGGAGGATTCGCGTGCGGGCGTTGCGCGGCTGAGGCGACTGAGCATTGCGCTCACTATCCGCTCGAATTCCGCCGGATCCGCCGGCGTCTCGCCAAGGCGGTACTTGAGCACGAACGCGGCTACGCCCAACGCTTTGAGGTATTCTGCCACGAACACACCCTCGCTGTCCCACGAGAGAAAACGAAACCCGCCGCCGGGAGCGATCAACACAGCGGTGCCGTTCGCCTTCGATTTGTCGGGCAAGAAGGCTGTAAGGGTAGGTGTGACAACGTTGCGTACCATCTTCTCGCTCGTCCGTGGATTGGGATACCCGACTTCCTTTTGGGTCCAGCCCTCGGACCCCGGCGCCACACCGGGCCATACCGGGATGATACGCTGCTGGGCGGAGCCCACCGTTGCCATACCGGACAAAACCAGCAGGATACGAAAAGTAGACATTTTATATTTGAATCCTCCATTCTGGCCGCTGCATTTGAACCATCGATGCTTCACAGTGAAATCTGCGTCCGGCGTGCTTGAGCTGATGCGAAAGTGACCTATCTGGCAGCGGCCCCCTGGGCTGCTTGCCTCTCTACGGCTTGCTGGCGCATGCTCGGCCACTGGTCCGTAGGAATCACACCGCGCTCCTCGGGCGGCCGCATGACGAAAAAGTCCATGCCGCCCGGGCGAGCGTACCAGAAAGCCGTGCTCGAATAATCGTTGGTAAAGTCGTTTGCCGAGCCGTGCTCAAAAGTTACCCGGAGGTGCTTCTGGAACGGCATGGAGTCGGCAAGGTGGAAAACAAATACAGCGTTGCCGCCGTAGCAGTTCCTGGGCGACTCGATGCCGGGATCAAGAACGCCGGAGATAGCGGCGAAGTTCGGCTCCCTGGCTTTCGGGTCGGCGCCCACAGCCATGATGTACTCGTGAAAATTCCAGCCGTCGTTGAAATATTCCTCGGTACCGGTGCCGTGCAGGCTGGGCGGCCACACTTCATCGTCTACGAAAATCATGGGATCACCCTCGCCCCACCACCGAAGTTGGCGGTTGAAGACGTTGAAGTTCATGCCGACATAGCGGCCCTGCCCGCGCACATCCAGAACCGGATAATTGTACTCGCCCGTCGTGTTCTTGCCCCCCGTGTTCACAGCCACAACTTCCTCGCGCCGCCACTTGGCGTGAAAATGCCCGACATTTTCCGCCATGCCCTGGGTTTTGTGCCAGACCACCTTTGAGCGAACCGTCAGGGTCTGGGTTGCGCTCTGGTTGACAATGCTGATTTGACCACTCGAGGCGAAGGGCATCGAGAAGTAGGTGTAGAACCCTTCCTCAGTCAGACCCATCAGCAGGCTCTTATAAAGCACCCGGCTGAAGGCATTGCCGAAGAAGTCTCCCAAGGGGCAATCCACGGCATCGGTTTTCTCATCGTCCCAGCGCATGCGCAGCAACGTAGAGCGCAGGAGCGCCGCATCGGGAGGATCGACCTTTAGCTGGACAGCGTCGATGGCGCCGGCGCCGGTGAGGTTCGCCAAACTAGCGGTTTGGCCGGGTGCCACGCGGATGTCCTGGTCCACCGTCAGCCGTGCAAGCCCTGCCGGCCTGAGATCGCGACCGGGGTTGCTCCAGGTTTCGACTACACGCTTCCAGACGGCTTGCTCGTCGCCCGTCAGCGGCAACCGAAGGGAGCGGACGGGAGTTCCCTTGGGAAAGGTCTGGTAGGTGACCTGATAGTAGATACCAACGCCGCCGGTCCTGGCGGAGAACACATCGCCGGGTCTTGCCGGCTCCGGGTCCGTCCGGCGACTGGTTTGGATTTTGATCGACTTGGCGTACGGGATCGGGAAGTAGGCATGGTTCGATCCGCCCATGGGCCCGACGACGGGCCGCAGAAACGGCGCGGTGCCGCCGGAGAAGAACTCGGTGCACGGCATCTCAATGACCGGCTTTGGGTCGCCGTCGATATAGATGCGCAGCACTCCCCCGGGCGTGCCCGCATAGAAGCGGCGAATCACACCCGGACCTTCCAGTTCTGTGATGGTATAGACCCCATCGCTGCTGTATCGCTCCTTCAGAAATCCGTCCTGGTTCCCGCCGGTGCGGTCATAGCTGGAGTCCATCTTGGTCGCAATGAAATCGACTCGGGTGAGCGCGTCCGGATCGATCAGTTCTTTGGCGAAACTGACAAAGTCGCGGACCTGCCCAAAGGCGCAAGCGCTGGAGAGAAGAGGGAACAGTACAAGACTGAATCGTCGCATAAGGTACACCAGACCATAGGCGCGGACCTCTTAGCCAGCCAGCCCACGCCTTTGGCCAAGTTATCACAACTCATACGAATATGATCAGAATATTTCAGACGTCCCTTTCAATCCGGATGCACCTGCCACGTGGATACGGGCTTAATCGCGGTAATCGGCCCCCATGCGCGAGATACTCCCGCCGCCATCCCTGTAGGCGGCTCCCGCTCTCAACACGATCTCTTCAAATTCACCCCGGCCGTCAATGCCGAACAGGAAACTGGGCTCCGTATCGTTGGCCACAAACACCTCCAGGTAGTGTTCCGCAGTCCTTCGTAAAACCCGGAGTGGCATTAGGTCCTGTACCCGGCCTTCCGGTCCCCGCTGAAAGGCTCCGTCTGCGGCTTCCTTCCCCGGTTTCCTTCCGGATCGACCCCCAGCGTCCTCCGGGCACCCTGGGCGGCCCCAATGCTGGCCTCGCAGAGAACCGGAACATTTCTCTTGACAAACTGTGAAACCCGTGATACTAAAGGATTTGGCTGCTTATTGAGAAAAGCGTTCTACAATGTAGGACCAGCGGAGAGAGGAGATGACGTAATCGAAACCGTATCCAGTGACACGCCGCTCCTCCTTGCAACATTTCTGGGCCAACGTCTGCGTCGGCGGTCCGAGGCGCACCGTTTGCTGGTGGCTGCCAGGCAGTCGTTATATGCAGTCTACCGTGGAAGCTCTGGAGCCACGTTGCCTGGTGAGCAGCGCTCAAAACCTAAGTGAGAGTCGAGCCAATGAAGCTGAACGACAGAGTGGCGATCGTCACGGGAGGAGGGTCGGGAATCGGTCGTGCCACGTGCCTCTCTTTCGCCCGCGAGGGCGCCAGAGTTCTGGTAGTCGATATCGTGTCGGAGCGAGCCGAAAAGGTCGTCGACGAAGTCAGAAGACATGGGGGTATCGCCGAGGCCTTGGCGGAAGACGTGTCAACCGAGCCAGGAGCGGAGCGAATTGTCTCTCGGGCCATGGATTCCTGGAACCGGCTCGATATCCTTGTGAACAATGCCGCCTCCTTCTCGCACCACCCTATCGACGAGGCTACGCGTGAAGACTGGGACAAGGTGTGGAGTGTGAACGTTTTAGGAGGGAGCTTTTGTTCAAAGTATGCGGTCCGTGTCATGCAAAAACAGGGCCGCGGTGTGATTGTGAACGTTGCGTCAATCAATGGATTGGTGGCCATGCCCGGCTGGACGACATATAACGCGACGAAGGCGGCCCTTGTGAACATGTCGAAGTCAATGGCGCTGGATTATGCTCCGATGAAGATTCGAGTCAATTGCGTATGCCCCGGAATGGTTCACACCCCGGCGATGGACACGTTGCTCGCCCAGATGGGAGTGTCGGTCGAAGAAGCCGAACGGACATTTCTTGGGCCTCGCTGCATGATGAGGCGCTTCGGAAAGCCGGAAGAGATCGCGCCGGCGATTCTGTTCCTCGCCTCGGACGATTCCTCCTATGTTACAGGAACGACCCTGGTGGTCGACGGTGGGTACACGAGCTGAGACATCGAGAACGCAACGTGGCTCTCATGTCGCCAGAGCGGCGAGCATCACAGGGCGGGACCGCCAGGAGTCCCCATTGCGCTTTTAGGACTCTGGTGATAAGTGTAGGACGGTGGTGATTTCCTTTGATACCTTCACTGCGGCACAACAACGAAAGTGTTCGCCCCAAGGTGGGCCGTTCTAATGACAACAAGTATCCGGTCAAATCGCTTGTAAAGGCCCTCGACATCCTTGCGTTTCTGGGAACATCCGACAGTGGAGCCAGCTTGACCGATATCAGCAGGGCGCTGAAAATCGGCAAGAGCACTATTCACAGGATCTTGGCTACTCTGCGGGAGCGCGACTTTGTCTGGCTGGATCCCGATTCGTCGCGCTATCTGTTGGGCGCTAAATTTCTTCGGTTCGCCGGCGCCTTGAGTCGTCAAAGCACGCTGATTCGGTACGGGGAGGCGGTCATAGCCCAGCTCGCGGATGGTACCGACGAAACATGTAACCTGGGCGTGCTGGACGGAACGGAAGTGGTCTACCTGATCATCAGGGAGTCCAAGAACCCGCTGCGGATGACCGGCCAGGCGGGAAAGAGACTTCCGGCGCACTGCACTGCCCTGGGGAAGGCCTTGCTCTCGTCTCTTGCCGAGGAGGGCCTGACTCGGCTCTACTCAAACAGTCGAGATCTCGTAAGGCCGACCGCTAACTGCATTTCGACTCTCGCAGAGCTGTCGGCGCAACTGGCCAAGGTCCGGAAGTCCGGACTCGCCTTCGACAACGGGGAACTTTATCCCGGCGTGGAGTGCATTGCTGCGCCTGTGCGCGACTACCAGGGCACGATCATCGCTGCTGTGAGTGTCTCCTTTCCGAAGAACCGCATAGGACCCGCAAAGCTGGAGACTTTTAAGTCGATGCTGCTCGCGTGTAGCGATGTTCTGTCGCAACAGTTTGGGTATCAAGCTGTGACTCAAACGGAGGGTCGCGCGTGAATCCATTCGACGGAGCCCGGCACTCGATACGTTTGCGGACGAACTCGCTCAGAGCCAAAATGAGTTCGCAGGAGTTTGTGATTGGTACTTTCCTTGAAATCCCTTCTCCGACTCTGGTCGAATTGCTCGGGTTAGCCGGGTTCGATTTTGTCGTTATCGATCGCGAGCACGGTTGCATCGGCCTTAGGGACACAGAAGAGTTGATTCGTGCCAGCTTGTCCACCGGCATCAGCCCTATGGTCCGTGTTCCAACCTGTGAGCCGGCCGCAATTGCTGCACCTTTGGACATGGGAGCTGCCGGCGTGCATGTTCCCCAGATTTCGTCCGCGGAAATGGCGAGGGCGGCGGTTAGATCCTGCAAGTATCATCCCCTTGGCGAGCGGGGACTCCAACCCTATGTTCGAGCCGCCAGTTACCGGGCCTACGAGACCTCCGAATATCTTGCGGAGGCCAACAAAGACACCTGTGTTGTGGCGCATATCGAGGGACAGGCGGCTGTGGCCGACCTCGATGCTATCCTGCAGGTTGAGGGTCTCGATGTTGCCTTCATCGGACCGTATGATCTTTCTCAGTCGCTAGGCGTGCCTGGCCAGGTGCGTCATTCACGAGTGCGTGAGGCGATTGCCGACTGTATTCGGATGGCCCGTGGTGTCGACAAGCGTGTCGGAACGTATTGTGATGACGTCGAGACGGCACTTGAATACCGGAATTGGGGTGTTTCTTATCTGACGGTGAGTATTGATGCCCACATCTTTCTGTCTTCCGCCCGGTGCATGGTTTCCAAACTGAGAAGTTGACAGCATGCCATTCGCGGGACACAGCGGCGGCGCGACGCTCGGGGTTTGAAGGCGATGACCGGAGCGGCGAAGGAATACGGCGTCCACCGGCCGCCTTCTTTACCCTCGGCTAAGCTGACGACCGCACCCACTGACAACGGCGCCATCCCAGCGATACTCGCCTGGATCACTGCGGCACGGGTGCGGTGCGGTGTTTGCGGAGAACTGCCTCTGATCTGCGGCGACCCAACGTCGTATGGCGCATCTCGGACGAGGCGGAATCGCTGGCGTACCTGTACATCTGGCACGTGCTCTGAGTTTCTGAAAAACGGAATAGGAATATGGCAAATCTCAACAAAGTTTTGAAACCGCTGATCAAGGAACCCGGGGCGGAACCGGCGGGCCGGGACGTCATCGTTACGGTGAAGGGCGGCCTGCACGACATCGGGAAGAACCTCGTGGCCTCAATGCTCGAGGGAGGTGGGTTCGAGGTTATCGACCTCGGGCCCGATGTCGCGCCGGAGAAGTTTATCGCAACCATCCGCGAGCGTGTCCACATTGTGGCTTTGTCGACGTTGCGCACTGTCACCATGCCGTCGATGAAGACGGCCGTCAAAGCGTTGAAGGCCGCCGGGCTGCGCGATCGGGTTAAGATGATCGGCGACGGCGCGCCGGTGACCAAAGAGTACGAAAAGCAGATCGCTGCGGACGGTTACAGCGAGACCGTAATCGGCGCGGTGGCTGGTGCGAGATCCGATGAAGGTGGGCTGGGATGCTAGCAATCTCTAATCCCGACGAACTCATCTACGGCCATTGCCCGCGGCCGGTGCGTTGCGGCTTCGATCTGACCATCGGCGGCGGCCAGGTTTATCCCGAGGTGAACTTCACGCTACCGCTGATGAGCATCGAACGGGGAACTTGGCCTGAGGTAATCCAGCAGTACGAGGAGATGGCGAAGATTATTCTTCGCCGGGCGGTGGCGCTCCGGACGCCGGGCATCGTGCTGGAGTTCGAACTTCTGCCGGCGATGACCGAGACGCCGGGTTGGGGCGCCGAGATCACGGCCTTGCTCCGCCGCCACCTGCGCGAGGCGTACGAATCGCACGGGCTGAAATGCGCCTTGCGCGTGACGCCAACCGACATCCGCGACCAGCGGAAACCACCTCTGTTGCGCACCGGCGAACCTTGGGAGAACTTGCGCCACTCGTTCGAGTTGTGTATCGAAGCGGGAGCCGATATCCTTTCCATCGAATCGATCGGCGGCAAGGAGGTGCACGACCAGGGGTTGATGTACGGCGACGTTCGGGGTATTGTCCTCGCGCTCGGCGTTCTGGCGCCTAGAGACATGGCCTGGTTGTGGGATTGGATCACGGCGATGTGCGCGGGTAAGGCTGTGCCGGGCGGCGACACAGCGTGCGGCTTCGCCAATACGGCGATGCAACTGGCGCATCAGAAGATGCTGCCGGAGGTACTCGCGGCGGTGGTGCGGGCGATGGGCGCGGCCCGGAGCCTGGTGGCGTTCGAGCACGGGGCAGTCGGTCCTTCGAAAGACTGCGCCTACGAGGGTCCTGTGATCAAGGCCATCACTGGCTGTCCGATATCAATGGAAGGTAAGTCGGCAGCCTGCGCCCATTTCAGCCCGGTCGGCAACATTGCAGCAGCGATGTGCGACTTGTGGAGCAACGAGTCGGTGCAGAATGTGCGTCTGCTGTCGGGCAATGCGCCGGAAGCCTGCACGGAGTCGTTGGCTTACGACTGCCGGCTCATGAATACGGCCGCCCAGAACGGTTGTGCGGCAATGTTACGCGACTGGCTGACGCAATCCGACGAGTGGCTGAGCCCGCAGGCTGCGGTGTTGTCTCCCACGGCAGCAGTCGCAATTGCCCGGGCCATCGTAGCCGAGAAGGATGATTACAGGCGCACGGTGGCTGCGGGTCAGGCGGCGCTGGGTGTCCTCAGAGGCGGCGTGGAGGCGGGCTTATTGAAATTGACGGCTATGGAGCGCAAGTGGTTCGACCGTATCGACCGGGAGTTATCTGAGCTCCCCCCTACCGGGGAAAGGCTCCTGGAAGAGTCGATGGCAACTTATGGGAATTTTGTTGATCTCGCCAGCTACGGTCTGGTGTGAAGGCCGCTGTCGAGGCTCCAAGTTATGAGCGGACGGAACGCTCGGCGGCCCGGATCGAGCACCACGCTGTCGAGGTAACAACGATCCGCGCCGCGAGGAGGGCACTATCGGCGCTCCGGTGGAGAAACGGGGTAACCGCGCTCCTCATAATCGAAGCCTCCCAGCTCGAGTCGTGAAAGCTGCGGATCTGCGGGCGAAGCGTAATAAGCGCGTATCTCACGAATCAAGATGCCGGACGGATCAAATACGTACCACTCGTCGCCACGCAGAACCGTTCCGAGTTTGGTCTTGAAGTGCGTCCACTCGATGACCGCGCGATTCGTTTCCGGGTCCACGATAACATGATCCACAGTCCAAAAAGAACCGAAGTTAGCGACGGCCGCTTTCCACTTCGCGGCGATATCGCCGGCGCCTCGAAAAGGACCGCCATACATTCCCGGAGGGAAATAGTGGACGGCGTCGGCAACGAAACATGACCGAATCCCCTCAACGTCGGCCGCGTTACAAGCATCGAAGTAACTGCGGATCGACTGTTCCATTGCTTGCGCCTTTTTCTTTCGTGCCTCATCAGTCATGAGCTGTCTCCAGCACCTACGTAAACCGACAACGAACTGTTCCCATACCCGCAAAGCTGGCCTGGAAAAACTCTCCACCCTGCACCTGAATCGCGTTGGTAACAGCTCCGGACAACACGATGTGCCCTTCTTCGAGAAACTGGCCTCTTAGAGCTAGCGCGTTCGCTAGCCAGGCCACTGCGGCGGCCGGGTGCCCCAGGGTGGCGGCGCCGGCGCCGGTGGCAATAACCGTCCCGTTCCTCTCGAGAACGGCTCCTACGAGCCGCAGGTCTACGGTATCCGCCGGTGTCACCCGATCGCCTAGAACGCACCGGGCGCTGCTCCCATTGTCCGCAACCGTGTCCACGAATTTGATGCGCCAGTTCTCTATACGGCTGTCGATGATTTCGAAACATGGCACCACGCCGGCCGTTGCCAGGAGAACCTGCGTCGCCGTGACTCGAGGCCCGTAAAGCGGCCGTTTCAGAATGAAGCCGATTTCCGCCTCGATGCGCGGTTGTATCAATTCCTTCAAGGGAATTTCAGCCGCGTCAGGCAGCACCATGTCATCGAGGATTTGTCCATAATCCGGCTGGTGAATGTTAAACAGTTGCTGCACGACCGGATTCGTGCAACCGACTTTGTGCCCACAGACCCGTGCGCCCGCTGCAACCCGTCGCTCGATGTACGCAAGCTGGATCGCGTATGCATCCGCTACCGTCATGTCTGGGTAATCCTCGCTGAACGGCCGCCCCATTCGGTACGAGCGCTCATCCGCATACAACCGCTCCCCCAGGGCGGAGAGTTCAAGGGCGGAAAGCGTGAGTTGCTCAATTCCCTTATCGAACATATTTGACATCCCGTCTTTCGTCTGCCGAGATAGACCAACCTGGAAAGCCACCTTTGGCTTGACGGCTGCCCGTATAGGACTTCTCCGCGTCTCGACTCGAGTGCGGGCATCGTAGGAACCTCTGCCCTCTGCCCGCCGATCCCTTGGGTTATCTGTAAGTATACGTGCCCGGACATCCCGTATTACCCGATTGCCAACGCATCGAGAGTTTCTGAAATAGGTTCTTCCCGTTGTAGGCCCCGGTCTGAGCTCGATCCTGCGCCTGTACGACTGGGCAGGCCGGAGTCGAAGTATCGCATCCAGCTACAGTGCCGGCCAGAGCGATTCCCAGACCTTGAATTCAGTGTGAATACCAGAATCCTCTGCACGAACAGTCATTTGGCCCGAGGCAACAGCAATCGTATTCTCGAAGATCCTTCGGCCAACCTCCTCGGTGCTTTCCGTGCGATCGAGGATAGTTCCTGCATTAATGTCTATATCCTCGTTGATTCTCCAAAGAGGACTGTTTGAGCCGATCTTTATGACCGGCCCCAGAGCGCATCCTATGCCTGTACCTCTTCCCGTTGTGAACAGAGCAACTTGTGCGCCGCTCAGGAATAGTGCCGGAGTAGAGATCTGGTCGTAACCCGGTGTATAAAGGACGTAAAGACCCCGGCGATCCCCCAGCCACTCACCGTACTCCAACAGATCCTCCACGATGGAGCTTCCACCTTTGGCTTTCGCTCCGGTCGATTTCAAATAGATATTATAAAGGCCTCCTTTGATGTTGCCCGGCGTGGGATTGTCGCGAAAATCGTCTCCGAACATGTGGACATATTTCTGAAAGCGATTCAGAGACTGCATAAGCTTGCGCCCCACTTCGCGCGTCCGCGCACGGCGCGTCAGGTCGACCATGGCCGGGCCTTGAAGCTCTGAAATCTCCGGCAGGAGCACCGCGGCTCCCGCCTTCACGAACATGTCCGCGGCAACGCCGACTGCCGGGTTCGCTGTTACGCCCGACCATCGGTCCGAGCCTCCGCACTTCGTGCCAACAATCAGGCTCGATATGGGCAGAGCTTGACGCTTGCACTTGTTGGCGTAATCCAGCAGCTGTTCGACAACTTCCAGACCCTTCGTAATCGCTTTCCGGCTGCCGCCGGCCTGCTGTACCGTCATGTTTACAACGCGTTGGTTATAACCCGGAACCTCTCTCTGGAAGATCGGCGCTGAGCATTCAACGCACGTCTTGCCGCAACCGAGATCGAGGTAGATTGCAGCGCCGAGGTTGGGATGCCTTAGCGTGTTTGTGAGAAGGCGGTTTAGAATGTCTACGCCGTGACCGTCCGGCATGCCGCACCCGGACTCTTGAATGACTGCCACCACCCCATCGACATTTGGATACTTCTCCCGTGTGTAAAGCTGGCGCATAGCACGTGCGGCGATCTCGCGCGCCTCGGTGGAAGAGCACATCCCAGAGGCCACGAGCCCGACGAAATTCCGAGTGCCCACGGTTCCATCCTCCCGCAAGAAACCAGCGAAGGTCCGGGCTGAAAGGATGTCATCGATGTCTGTCGGATGGGGATTGTCGCAGTACGCGACCTTGAGCCTCGGCAAACGACGGTCGAGGTTCGTTCCGTCGATTGGCTCTCCAGGTTTGACCGGCCGAGACGCCACGCCAAAGGGATCACCGAGCGAAACGTATGGCTGACCTTCCTGCACGGAACGGATGGCGAAACTCTGGCCACAAAGGACTCGGCCGGTGATCGTTATCAGCTCTCCCCTATAGCTGAGCTTAGTCCCCATTTCCAGGCAGTCCACCGTCACCACGGCCACATTATCCGTTTCCTGCCGGATCACGATGGCGACATCGTCCAGGTTTCTTTGTTCCACAATACAGAATGTCATTCGGAATTCCCCGAAGGTCTCAGTATCGTCGACAAAGGAGCACCAGTCAAGCCCGAGACTCAGCCCGTGTCTCAGCCGGGACCCGGTAGGGCAACTGTTTCGGAAGTTCCTCAAAGCAGGAGTTGGCGCAGTGGAGTGGATTTGAGTGGTGGGGGAGGCAGCGTTCCTGCTGGCCGTTGAGCGACGGGATTCCGAGGGGTATCACTCCATTAGGAAAGCGTCGAGTTGTCAAAGAGCAAACGGAGCGCTGCCAGCCGTCCGCACGGCACCGGGTACGACCAGTGTTGGGGGCCTGCGGGAAACCAGGCATAACCAGAGATCGGTATACAAATCAATGGCGGAGCTAATGCCATAGTCGCCACGGTGCAGATAGCGCAACCTGGACGGCGTTCGATGACCAAGGCCAACAAGATCAACAGCCAGACGATCAGGAGCTGTTGGGTTCGTGATGGCAGATGTGCTTCATTCCATAACGGTTCTTGCCGTGTGGTCGATCGCACGTCGTAGCACACCTCGGCCGGCACCCGGCACCAGTCCAACGCGTGGGATCGCATGGCCGGTGGCCGCAAGGCCGAACGGAGGCTGGGTCGTCTTCCCTGATCCTCCCGGATTGGCTCCGCATCCAGAATGCTTCCGGTCTGTCGGCTTCTGCCGCCGACGGGGCGAGTTTTCTCGTGTGCTTTAGCGTACCGGGCCCGTGTTTCATCAGGTGCACCGCCCGACACAACAGAGGCCCCTCCATTCCGGCGTAGAATGGTGATGAGATGACCCGTCATGGCGAGAACCTTACGAATCCACAGCGCTCAACACGTCTCACAACGCACTGCGGGCCAAGTTGTTGAAAACAGGAGATACGGAAGAGGGCGAATCGTCTGTCCTACTGGCAGGTGGTCGGGGTAAATCCCCGAAGACCGCCCTTCCGACCGCCCTCTGTTGATCCTAAAAGCTTAGGACCGACTGTAGTCAATTTTGTAGCTTTCCAAAGCCTCCAAGTTCAACATGGATCCGCGGGCTTCAACAGGCTCCGAACAACTCCTTTAGCTGCAAGTAGTTGAAAAACAGCTACCTTTGCAGCACTACAACATCCGCCTTGGGCGCAGGGGGTCGGGCGTTCAAATCGCCCCGCCCCGACCATAATCTATTGATTCAACAGCGGTTGATGCCTGTAGCCTCTCGCCTTGACTGTGCCAAAACCGTCGAACACTGTGTCAAAACCCCTTCGGTGCCTGCGGTTTTCCTTCAGGATCTGCCCCGGTTGGTTAGACTCTCCGCGACCACGCGATCCAGTCTTAGCATAAGCCCGTCCCGCCTGGCCGTCACCTAGCGCAGGCCTATGCAATGGGGAGGGTTAACTGAAGAACTGTGGCTCTCGATTTCGCTCGGAAACGGCGCGGGGGCGCGCGCCGGTCTCGACCTCCTGCCCCCGAGGCAGGTGATCGGACAATTAGGAATAGCCCCAACCCTACCGAACAGCTAAGATTCCAAATAAGTTGCTAGTCCCACTGTCCATCGTTCTTGCCGATCCTGACGTCGACTGTGCCAAAACTGTGACAAAGAACCTTCAATCTTGAAGACTGTGCCAGAGCGTTCTGCACTCATCTGCGTTGATAGTTCGGTCTCGTTCTTGGCTAGGCGGGCGCGGCGGAGGAGAAAGCGGCGCGGCGGCCGTCGGGAGCCAGACCGCGCGGCCAGCCCAACAAATGGCAGCGCAAGCCGGCAAACAGGAAGCGGTGAGCGGCGATCCAGCCGGTAGATTCGAGCATGGCCAGGGCGCGGTGGGCGAAGTCGGGCGCGGGAGCCGGTTGCGTCAACGCAGCCAGTGTGGCGCACAACGCTTCGGCTTGCACGCGAAAGCGGCGAATCCAGAACTGGCCGCGCTGATAGGGCATGGCAGGCGGCGCCGATGCGGTGGCGCTCTGCAATGTTTGCCCGCGGAACAAGCCGGGCGATGAGGAACAGTGCGATCACCTTTGTGGATCGCTTGCAGCTCAGAGCTGAACTGAAAGGGAGAGGACGTCATTTGGAACTTGCGCGGAGATTTTGTACCTCCAATCAGCGAAAAGTGAAATCGAAGACAGTGGAAGCAACCGTCCGCGTCGGCGCGCGGGACCGCTCGGAACATATTCGGAATCAAGAGCTATGAAATCGAATGCAGCAGTCGCGAAGATGATCCATGCTGAGCCAACGGATCCCGGTCTGGCTCCGCTGATTCAGGAAGTGTTGGCCCGGTTGGGCGAGAACCCACAGCGCGAGGGCCTATCCGGTACACCGCTGCGGGTCGAGAAGGCGCTCAGCTTCCTCACCAGTGGCTATCGCATGGACATCCGCAAGATTGTCAACGGCGCCCTCTTCGAAGTGAAGTACGACGAGATGGTGGTGGTGAAGGACATCGAGTTTTTTAGCCTGTGCGAGCACCACATGCTGCCGTTTTTCGGCAAAATGCACGTGGCCTACCTGCCCCGAACCAAAGTGATCGGGCTCAGCAAAATCCCGCGGATTGTCGATGCCTTCGCGCGCCGCCTGCAGATCCAGGAGCGCCTGACACAGGAGGTGGCGCAGAGCATCCAGGAAAGCATCGATCCCTTGGGTGTTGGCGTCATCTGCGAAGCTCGCCACTTCTGCATGATGATGCGCGGCGTCGAGAAGCAGCACTCCGGCGCCATGACCAGCGCCATGTTGGGTGCCTTCCGCGACCGCAAATCCACCCGCGACGAATTCCTGGCCTTGGTGAGCCACCGCGCGTCCGGAATTTAGTTCACCGCGAGGCGGGGAACAATGTTTCACAATACCGGGATGCGGCCCGGCAAACCGGTATAAAGTGAAACTCTGGCCGGATCGAACCTGCGGCGGCATTCCGTTATTCGCGATGAGCAGCCGGGCCATTCTGTCTGCGAACCGGTTGTAGAGCCATGACCAATCGCGTCGCTCGCTCGGAAGACTACATGGGTTGGAATCCTGTGAGCGTAAGCATGAGCGGGAGCGACTGGGGAGCTTCACAAATTCGCGAAGGTTTTTCTACCTCCAATCTGCGCAAGACGAAATCCAACCTAGTGGGAGGTTAGCTCCCACCGAGATTGGATCAGAGGAGAATGAAGATGAATCGTTTTTTGAGAACCGGCGCCGGTGTGGCGTCTCTTTTACTGGCTACGGTCGCTTTCGCGGCTTCCCCGGCGCAGGATATCGTGGATACCGCGGTGTCCGCCGGATCCTTCAACACCCTGGTCGCGGCTGTGAAAGCGGCCGGACTGGTTGACACACTGAAGGGCCCCGGCCCATTTACAGTGTTTGCGCCGACCGATGAGGCTTTTGCCAAGCTCCCTGCGGGGACGGTCGAAGATCTGTTGAAGCCGGAAAATAAAGCCAAGCTGGCGGCGATCCTCACCTACCACGTCGTACCGGGTAAGGTGATGGCGAAGGATGTGGTGACGTTGAATAGCGCCAAGACCGTGAACGGAGAGGCGTTGACTGTGAAGACCGAGATGGGGTCGGTGATGGTGAACAACGCGAAAGTTGTTAAAACCGACATCCTGTGCACGAACGGCGTGATTCACGTGATCGACACGGTGGTTCTCCCGCAGTAGCCGCAATCGAGTCTACGACACTAGAGGGGGTGAGCCTCGCGGTTTGCCCCACGTTTTTGAGGAATTATGGCGCAACCACAACTGCAGGATATCTTGCAGGCTCTCGACGGGGCCCGGACGCAATCGGGACAAACACTCGCGGCGTTGTCCGAGGCATCTCCGGTATTGCTGGTATTCTTGCGCCACGCAGGATGCACGTTTTGCCGCGAGGCGATCGGGGACGTGGCACGAGAGCGCGGTGTCATTGAGGCGGCCGGTGTGCGGATCGTGCTGGTTCACATGGGCGATTCCAAGGCCATTGAGAAGCTGACAGAGAGGTATGGCCTCGGCGCCGTGGACCGGATCTGCGATCCCGATCGAAAGCTGTACCAGGCGTTCGGCCTGAAACGCGGCAGGCTCCGGCAACTGTTCGGGCCGAAGGTCCTCTGGCGGGCTTTGCCCGAGGGAGTTTTGTCGCGTCACGGAATCGGGCGCCTCACCGCGGATAGTTTTCAGATGCCCGGCCTCTTTCTCATCGACGAATCGGGCATCGTCCGGCGCTTCCGCCACCGGACTGCGGCCGACAGGCCAGATTACGCCGGCATGTGCGCGGTCCCGCTGAAATCGAGAAGCGGCCTGTGACGCCTTCTCGCCCGCCTGTTTTTCCCGACCAATATGACGCCCTGCTGCTGGTCTCGTTTGGTGGGCCGGAGCGGACGGAAGACGTCATCCCTTTCCTGGAGTATGTGCTGCGCGGAAAAAATGTGCTGCGGGAGCGCATGCTGGAAGTTGCGGAACACTACTACCACTTCGGCGGCAAGAGCCCCATCAACGAACAGAACCGCGATTTGATCGCCGCGCTGGAATGCGAACTCAACGCGCAGGCACCGGCGCTGCCCATCTACTGGGGGAACAGGAACTGGCATCCAATGCTCGCGGATACGCTCGGCCGCATGCGGGCGGACGGCATTCGCCGGGCGCTTGCCTTCGCGACATCGGCCTTCGGATCTTATTCGGGCTGCCGGCAGTATCGGGAGGACTTCGAGCGGGCGAGGACGGAAATCGGGTCCGGCGCGCCGGAGATCCACAAGCTGCGAACTTTTCACGACCACCCGGGCTTCATTCATGCCATGGCCGAGCGCGTGCGGGAAGCCCTGAACCGGATCCCGGACGACCGGCGCGCGGCGGCGCCGCTCCTCTTCACTGCGCACAGCATTCCCATTTCCATGGCCGAAATGAGCCCGTACGTGGCACAACTCCTGGAGTCCTGCGGACTCGTGTCGCAAGCCGTGGGCCGACCGGGCGCGCTGGTGTACCAGAGCCGGAGCGGTCCGCCCATGCAGCCCTGGCTCGAACCCGACGTCTGCGATTCCATCCGCCAGTTGCACGCGGGCGGAGGTCTCAAGGACCTGGTTCTGGCGCCGATCGGATTTCTGTCGGATCACATGGAGGTGGTTTACGACCTGGACACCGAAGCTGCCGCGTTGTGCCGGGAAATCGGGGTCAACCTGTCCCGCGCTGCAACGGTTGGGGTGCATCCGGCTTTCGTTTCCATGATCCGCGAACTGATTCTGGAGCTGACCGAGGGCCGCGAGCGGCGCTGCCTCGGCAGGGCGAGCGCCGGTTGCGATACCTGCGGGCCGGATTGTTGCCCTCCGCCCAAGCGGGCGCCGGTCAAATCCGCGGAGGCACGGTGACCACTAAGGCGCGCGCGCCCGTTTTTCCCCCGCCAAAATAGCTGTGCGGCTCGGAGGAGTCCAAAAGCACGCTATCGCCGGCCCCAAGTTCGTGATCCTCGCCCTGAGAGCGAATGGTCAACGACCCCTCCAGCACAAACAAGAACTCCGATCCTTCGTGGAAGTGCTCGCTGCCCTCTACCGGCGCGCGCTGCGGAAATTCCGCCAGGTAAACCTGGATGCCTTTTCCCTGGGTCGCGAAGGTCAGGCACTCGAAGAAGTAGGACGGAGAAGGCACGTCGGGCCGCTCGGGAAAGCGCATCCGCTCCTGGGCCCGAACCACGGAAAACAGCTTCCGCCCGTGCTTGTCCCCGAAGAAGTGTTCGAGGCCGACATCGAAAACCATAGCGATCCGCGCCAGCGTGGGAAGCGTGGGGATCATCTTACCGTTTTCCAGTTGGGAAAGCATGGACGGAGAGAGTCCCGTGTGCTTTCCCAGGTCCACCAGGGCGATCTTCTTACGAAGGCGCAGTTGCCGGAGCTTCCGGCCAAGATCATAGGACGACAGAACCCGCTGGATCGTCTCAGAGCCGCTTTCCTGCTTCATTTTAACAAAGTTTAGTAGCACTGAATGATTGTGTCAATACATTAGCTACACTGAATTGACTTTTATGTACAGTGAATCTGCTTATCGCCCGCCGCAATCTCCTCCGTAGGTGAATATCTGTGAAAACTGCAGGCATGCACGATCTCTCTGACGACCAGCTACTGACATTGGCCCAAGACGGAGAAGAGGCTGCTTTTGCGGAGCTGATGAGCCGGAACTCGTCTTCCTCGTTCAAGCTGGCACTCTCCATTCTTAAGGACCGGCAGGACGCCGAAGATGAGGTGCAGAACTCTTACTGGAACGCCTGGCGGTACCTCGGCCGCTTTCAGCGCGACTCGAAGTTCTCGACCTGGATCTCCAGGATCGTGATCAACCAGTGCCTGATGCGGCTGAGGAAAGCGCGGAAAGCCAGTTTCCTCTATCTGGATGAGGGAGCCGACGAGGGGAACGTCGGCGTGATGGAACTCCCCGACAGAGGACCCACTCCCGAAGCGGAACTTGGGCGCAGGGAGATGTCCGCCATCCTGCACCGGGAGGTCCGCAGGATGCCTCCCATCCTTCGTAGTGTCTTGGTGCTGCGCGATCTGGACGAGTTGCCTATGGATGAGGTGGCGGTGCGGTTGGGGATCACCCTCGTAGCGGCTAAGTCCCGTCTTATGCGGGCTCGAGCTGAGTTGAGGCAGCGTCTGGAGAGACAGTTTGGCTCATCCGAGCGCACCATCGTTCCGGCGTGACGTGGGTCTGTCGGAGTAGAGGTAGCTACTTCAGCAGAGCGGTTACCTGGATTGACATTTCATCGTAGGCTTTTTGGTCGAACTGGCCGCTGTGCCGCCACCGCACCACGCCGCGCTGGTCAAGGAGCAGCAGGTAGGCGGCATTGGGTGACTGGAAGCCCAGGCGCTGCTTCCATGAATCGGTTCCCCCGTAGACCGTGATGACGTTCTCTTGATCCTCCTTCGGCGTACCCTTCCGCATTCCGCTATCGATGAACCACTTTCCAAGGCGGGCCATGCCGCCGATCATGGGGACTTCGTAGAACGTGACTTGCGGATTCTCGCCGAAGTCTTTACGGAACCGGCCAACCCAGGCTTCCACGACGAATCGCGAATCATAAGTGAAGCCCAGGGCCAGCAGGGCCACGCGGCCGGAAGCGGCCTCCGGCAGAACTGCGGGCCGGCCGGTGAGGAACTCACCCTTCAAGACCGGCATGGGTTCGCCCGGGGAGAGAGTTTGGACCATTGCGGAAGCCATCAGAATCATGGGAAGCATAACAGTTGGATGCGGCCTGAGCCAGAGTGGCTATCAGAATTCCCTCAAAATCCCCAGTCGATACCGGCGCTGGAACGCCTTCGCAAGCTCGCGCTTCAGCTGCTGGATAGATTCTCGAACAGATAGTGGGACACGATCCATTCCCGCCCCTGAGCGTACCCAAACAGCTCGGCGCAGGCCATGAAGAAGACTCGCCATCGCACCAGCCAGCAAAGAGCCTCGTCTTTGCCGTAAGTCGCAGCGAAAAGAGCCAGGACTTCGTCCCGGTGCTGGTCTAGCCTGGTGAGCCACGCTTCGGACGTCTTCTGGTAGTGAACGCCGTTGACCCGCCAACGCTCGCGGATGCGGAACTGGTCCTGAAAATGGAGCAGCAGGTCGTCGCTGGGCATCAGTCCGCCGGTGAAGAAGTGCTGCGCCATCCAGTCTGAAGGGCCGCGCACTTCGAAAGGATAGGCGAAGCGGGAGTTCGCGAATACATGTACGAACAGCAGCGCTTCCGGCCGCGACCACGAGGCGACACGGCGCAGCAGTTCGCCGTAGTTGCGCATATGTTCTAACATTTCCACCGCGACCACACGATCGAAGCGCCGCGCCGTGTCGAATTCATTCATGTCGGCGGTGATCACTTCCAGATTTGCTAATCCGCGCCGCGACGCTTCGCCGTCGATAAACTGCTTCTGCGACCGGGAGTTGGACACCGCCAGGATGCGGCTGTTGGGATAGTGGTGCGCCATGTAAAGCGAGAGGGAGCCCCAGCCGCAGCCCAATTCGAGCACGTCCTGCCCATCTTCCAGGCGGGCGCGCCGGCAAGTCAGGTCGAGCATGGTGGCCTCGGCCTCGGCCAGTTCCGCTACCGCGCCCGGCCACAACGCGCAACTGTACTTCATGTGCGGGCCGAGCACGTGGCGAAAGAACTCCGCCGGGACCTCGTAGTGCTGCGCATTGGCGGCGTTGGTGCGGATCGCCACGGGGCTGCGGCGGAGCTGCTCGACGAACTGCATGAGACGTTCCGCCTGCCCTTCGGGCCCTCCCTGGCTTTCTTCGCGCAACCGAGCCGCCAGCAGCCGCCGGATGCCGAGGCGGATGAGCCAGTCGGGCAGGAGGTCGCGTTCGAGCCACCTGGTGTAGCCCGCTTTCAGGACGGGCGACGCTTCCAAAGTACTTGCTTGCATGGATTCCATTAACTCCTCGAAAACCACGGCACGAAGGCACTCGTGGTTTGTTGATACCGCCGGTAGTCGTCACCCTTGGTGCGCAGTGCTTGCGCTTCAGTGGCCGGAATGCCGGTGACCCGGAACAAGAAGTAGAGCATCAGGACAGGGGCGAACACGGCCAGATACCCATACGGCGAGCCCATGGCGAACACCGCGAAGGCCACCCAGATCAGCCACTCGAAGAAATAATTAGGATGCCGCGAGTATCGCCAGAGGCCCACCCGGCAAGTGGTGCCGCGATTGGCCGGATTGGATTTGAAGCCCTGGAGTTGAGAGTCGGCCACAAGCTCGCCGATCCATGCCCCCAGCCACAAGGCCGCGCCTGAATATTCGAGAGCCGACAGCTGGGGCCGCCGATTGAGCGTCGTCAACAGAAACGGGGTCGAGAGGAGGATGCACAGCAGAGCCTGGAAGTGGAAGAAGAGAAGGAACTTGAGCGGCAGGTTGCCGCCCCACTCGCGGCGCAGTTGCACGTAGCGTCCCTCTTCGGGATGGCCGATGACGCGGGTGAAGAGAAGAAAGATCCCGAGGCGCAGGCCCCATAGCGCCGCCATCGCCGCGATCAACAGCGAGCGCTCCGGGTAGCCGCCCCCCGTTGCGGCGTAGATCGCGCCGAGCAAAGCCAGGCCGCCCGCCCATCCCGCGTCCACAATGGCGGCATTCCGCAGGGGCAGGTGGATCAGCCACAGTATCAGCATCAAGCCGCAAACTGAAGTCGTTCCGATCGCGAGAGAGTGCAGGATGGCGGCTGTCATGCGGCCTCCACCCGCAGCGCCGCGCCCAGTTTTCTCAGCACAGGGGCCAGCAACAGGTAGATGACCAGCGATGCCAGCGAACCGAGGGCTAGCCACGCCACGAGCGCGTGCATGGTAGCCGTCCAGAGTATGGCAATCGCGCTCCAGACGTCGGCCCGGATCAGATTGACGATCTGGGCTACGGAAAGGCTGGCGGGCCGCGCTGCGAAGATCCACTCCCCCATGCGGATGAATGGGATCAGGAGGGCAAATTGCAAGGGGTATGCGAAGTAGTTGACCAACTGGATCGCCGGCGCGTTCAGACGGAACACAACGGCCGCCAGGAAACACAGGATGGAAGTCGAACCCAGGACCGGCGTGACGCCGAGCGTGATTCCGAGTGCAATACTCAGCGCGATCTTCTCGGGTGTGATCCCCTGGCGCAGCAAGTCCAGGATCGGGATCACGATTCTACGGCGCAGGAAACCAGCTCTCATTGGGCCCGTCTCCACAAAACAGTCTCCGCCGGCTCGTCCCCGCGCAGACGCATCAATTGAATCAACACGTATAGAGACATCGCTATGTTGCCCAAGCCCATGATCAGCAGAAACCACAAGGTGCGCGCCCAGATCTTCCTCTCCTTGTAGACCACCCACACATAGAAAGTCAGAAAGCCAAAGTAAGCGTCCCACAGCGTTGCAACCGCCCAGGGGTTGGCTGCGTAGGTCGGCCAGGCTTGCCACAGACTCATCGCGAGGCTGGTGCGGATCGTCATCACGGTCATCCAGATGAAGATTCCACCAAACAGCAGCTTGAGGAACAGCTTCATCGCGCAGGCTCCTGGGAAGGCGCGGTCTTCCATCTGCTAAGATGCCGCTCGAAGTCCGCGAGATCCTCAAGTATGAAGGTGCCGCCCCGCGCGACGCCGCCGAAGACCTCGGCCGCGCCGGTCCCTCCGGCCCACAACTCCGTGGAGACGGGAAGTTCAGACATGAGCCAGGTCATATCGCGTTTGACTGCGGGCGTGGCATTGGTCTTCATGATGCCCAGCACCACCACATTCGCTGCGCACTTTTCGGCGGCGGAGACGATCTCGCCGGGAGGCAGGTTGGGGCCGAGGTAGGTGACCTGGAAATCCTGCGCAACTGCAAGCATCGCCGCCGCGAGGATGCCGAATTCGTGCAGTTCGTCGGATGGCGTCGTCAACAACATCCGGACGGCGCCGTTGCCCTGCCTTTGCAGACGCACCAGGCCACCGAGGAGATTGCGCAAGCAGGCGGAGAACATGTGCTCCTGAGCGATTTGGAACGTCCCGTTCTCCCAGTTCTCTCCCGTCAGACGCATCAGCGGCAGGACCACCTGGTGTACGATTCCGGCGGGACTCAGCAGCAGGGCCAGCCTGCTCAGCTCCTCATTAATAGCTGCGCAGTCAAAGGCTGCGATGGCGTCCAGCAGAGGTTGCAGATTTGGATTCGCGGCTCGTGCACCGGGATCCGGACGATGGTCGCTCCTGGAAGCGAACGGGGCGCGGGCCAGATCCTGGAGTTCGGCGTCCGACAGCGCGGCTACCTGCCCAATCGCATGCCCGCCATCCACCGCCGTCCGGAGCAGCAGGAGCCGTCGGACTTCCGCGTCGCTGTACTGCCGTCCGCGCGCGCTCCGGTCAGGCGTCACAGCATGGTAGCGCCGCTCCCAGGCGCGCAACGTATCGACCGGGATTCCGGTCAGCTTGGCAACGGCTCGAATGGGATAGAGAGTAGGCATGTTTTGGCCTGACGTTACTAAGCTTTGCAGAACAGCCGCAGTTTGTCAAGCATTTGTATTAGACAAAAGCTTGACAAACGATGGACAAACGCGATACGCTAAATTTGTGGCTAATGCGGGTCAAGTGTCTGGCGGCTACCATTTCGGGGCCGTTTCGCTGTTTGTGCTGTTGCACCTGGGGGTGGTTGCGGTACTTTTCGTTCCCGCCACCCCGCACCTGCTGATCTTGCTGGCTGCTACCTATTCGTTGCGCATGTTCGGCGTCACGGCAGGCTACCACCGCTACTTCAGCCACCGAAGTTACCGGCTGGGGCGGGTTGCGCAATTTCTAATGGCGTTCCTTGCCCAGACCTCCGGGCAAAAAGGGGTTCTCTGGTGGGCGGCGCAGCATCGGGATCATCATCGCTACTCCGACCGCGAGCAGGACATCCACTCGCCCCGGCAGCGTGGATTCTGGTGGGCGCACGTCGGGTGGGTGCTCTCCAACGAGCACGACTCCTGCGACCCTAAAAGAGTCGCGGACATGGCGCGGTTCCCGGAGCTCTGCTGGCTCGACCGGTATCACTGGGTTCCGACAGTCGTCTTTGCCGTTTGCATCCTGATGATGGGTGGCCTGGGAGCCTTCGTCTGGGGCTACGTATTCTCCACGGTTGTGCTGTATCACTGCACTTTCGCGATCAACTCGCTGGCCCATCTGTTCGGGAGCCGGCGATTCGACACCCCCGATCATAGCCGCAACAATTGGCTCCTCGCCCTGATCACGTTCGGGGAGGGCTGGCACAACAACCATCACTTCTCGATGGGCAGTTGCCGGCAGGGAATCCGATGGTGGGAGATCGACATCACCTACGGCGTGCTGAGGTTGCTGGCGATTCCCGGCATTGTCAGGGACCTGCGGCCGTTTCGGATCCCCACTCCGCGCGCGCAGGAGGCGGAGTGATGCGCATCGCGGTCATCGGCAGCGGCATTTCGGGCATGGCCGCCGCTTATTACCTCAGCCCGAAGCACGAGGTGTTCCTTTTCGAGAAGGAGCAGCGTCTCGGCGGACACACCCACACGGTCACTGTGGAGAGCAGCCGCGGCCCGCTGGCGGTTGACACGGGGTTCATCGTCCACAACGACCGCACCTATCCGAACCTGGTCAAACTGTTTGCGGAGTTGGGGGTCGAGACGCAGCCGAGCGATATGTCGTTCGCCGTGGCCTGCCAAAGAACTGGATACGAGTATTCCAGCCGCGGCCTCAGGGGTTTCTTCGCCCAACGCGCGAACCTGCTACGGCTGGACCAACACCGTCTGTTGCGGGAGATCCTGCGATTCAACCGCGAGGCCCCGAAGCTGTTAGACAACCCGGAAGTCGCCACGATGACCCTGGGGGACGTGATCGAGCAAGGCCGCTACACCACCCTGTTCACCGAACGCTACCTCTACCCTATGGCGTCCGCCGTCTGGTCGATGTCCACCGAGGCGATCCGCCGCTTCCCTGCGCTGACGCTCGTGCGCTTCTTCGAGAACCACGGAATGCTGGGGATCGACACCCATCCCAAGTGGAAAGTAGTCCGTGGCGGAAGTCAGAGCTACATTCCGCCCATCACGGCCCCGTACAAGGATCGAATCTACACAGACGTTGATATTGAGTCCCTTGCCCGCGACGAGATGGGCGTCACGCTGCATCTTCAAAACCGCCCGTCAATGCGCTTCGACCAGGTAATCTTCTCCTGTCATGGCAATCAGATCCTGCCGCTGCTGGATGACCCGAGCGACGCCGAGCGGGATATTCTGGGCCGCTTCACAACCAGCCGGAATGAGGTCTGCCTGCACACGGATTCCCGCTGGCTGCCCAAGCGGCCCCAGGCGCGGGCTGCGTGGAATTACAGCCTGAGCCCGGACCCCGGCGCCGGCGCCGCGGTTACTTATCACATGAACCGGTTGCAGTCGCTGGCGGTTCCGGAAGACTATTGCGTCACGCTAAACGCCAACGGCAGCATCGATCCCGCCAAGGTCCTGCGCCGGATGGTCTATCATCATCCGCTGTATGACAGCGGCGCCGTTCAGGCGCAAACGCGCTGGAACGAGATCAGCGGCCGGAACCACACGCATTTTTGCGGCGCGTACTGGTTCTACGGATTTCACGAAGACGGGCTCAACTCCGCGCTGCGTGTGGCGCGGGCGCTCGGAGTGGAGTGCTGACGGCATGCAACCTGCCATCTATTTCGGCACCATGCGGCATCGCCGGTCCAAGCCTTCCCGGCACGAGTTCACTTATCCGCTGTTCATGGCCTTTCTGGACGTGGATCGCATTCCCGAACTGATGAAGGTTTCCCCGTTGGCCGGCTACAACCACTTCAACTGGGCCAGCTTCCACGAGCGGGACCATTTTGGTGATCCCGCGCTAACGCTACGCCAGAGGCTGGTGGCAGACGCCGCAGAACAGGGCATCCGCCTGCCCGAGGGCCCCATTTTCCTGCTGACCCATCTGCGTTACCTGGGATACAGCTTCAACCCCATCTCGCTTTTCTACTGCTACAACCGGGAAGGGCGCATCGAAATCATCATGGCGGAAGTAAACAGCACTTTCGGAGAGACTCACAACTACTGGCTTTCGGCCGCCAACCAGTTCGCTTCGCCCGACTCGCGCATGTACCGCTGTCCAAAGGCGATGCACGTTTCGCCTTTCATGCCGATGGAACTCGACTACCGGTTTGTATTGCCGCCGCCGGGAGAGCAGCTCATCGCCCATATGAATACGATGGATGGAGAGCGGAGTTCCTTTGACGCCACGCTTCGTCTGCGCCGGGAACCCTGGAGCGCCGCCTCGCTCCACCAGGCCCTGCTGCGGTTCCCCTGGGTGACAGCCAAGGTCATCGCCGCAATCCACTGGGAAGCCCTGAGACTCTACTGCAAAAAGGTCCCGGTGTATACGCACCCGGCCCGCATAAAGGACACCCATGAGCACACTTCTGACGTCATCCGCTAAGAGCATGTTCCTGCGGACCCTGGAGCGGCTGCGAGGAGGCTCCCTGGAGCTCATCGTGGACGGCCGCACTTGGGAGTTCGGCGAACCCGCCAGCTCGCTGCGGGCAACTGTTGTGGTGCACCGCGACCGCTTCCAGCGCGCCTTGTTCGGGGGCAATGTGGCCCTCGGGGAAGCCTGGATGGATGGTGACTGGTCATCGCCCGACCTGGTTGCCGTGGTCCGCCTGGCGGTGCGGAATCTGGCTCCTCTGGAACAGCAGAACCGGCTGCTGAGCGCGTTGAGCCGCGGATGGGACGCCCTGCGCCACCGCATGCGCGGCAACTCCGTCGCGGGCAGCCGGCGCAACATTCAGGCGCATTACGACCTCAGCAACGATTTCTTCCGGCTCTTCCTCGACCGAAGCATGATGTACTCTTGCGCCTGCTACGAAGCCGAGGACAGTTCGCTCGAAACCGCGCAGTTCCACAAACTGGATACCATCTGCCGGAAGCTGCGCCTGGGTCCCGAAGACCATGTGCTTGAAATTGGCACGGGATGGGGCGCGTTCGCCGAACACGCGGCCAGGCACTATGGATGCCGGGTGACCACCACCACGATCAGCCGCCGACAGTACGAATACGCGCGAGAACGCTTCGACTCGATCCCCGAGCGGGATCGCATCGAGTTGCTCGAAGAGGACTATCGAAACCTCCGTGGGCAGTACGACAAGATCGTAAGCATCGAAATGTTCGAGGCAGTAGGACTGCGCTACTACGACGAGTTCTTCCGCGCCTGCGACCGCCTGCTTTGCCCCGATGGCAGCATGCTGATGCAAGCCATCACGATCAACGAACAGGCTTTCCCCGCCTACCACCGGCGCAGCGACTGGATCCAGAAGTACATCTTTCCGGGATCGGAACTGGCCTCGGTGAGCGAGATTCTCCGTTCGCTGGCGCGTGCAACTTCTCTCGGGCTCTACCACGCGGAGGACATCGGTACGCACTACGCACGCACGCTGGCGGCGTGGCGGAAACGGTCTCACCACGCGATCGACGAGGTCCGTGGGCTGGGCTTCGACGATCGCTTTATTCGCATGTGGGACTACTACCTGGCCTACTGCGAGGGCGCGTTTCTGGAGCGCCACATCGGCGACTTCCAATTGCTGCTAACCAAAACTCATTCACGCCGGAAGTTGTTTGGCGAGCCCTGGGGCGAGGAAGGAGGCGGCACTGAACCGATTTCACACTTTGCGGCGACAGCAGTGGATTTGCCGGCCACTCGATGAGGTCTTCGCGTTCTTTTCCGATGCCCGCAATCTGGAAGAGATCACGCCGCCATGGCTGGGGTTTCGAATCTTGACGCCTGGCCCAATCCGTATCGCCGCCGGCACCAAACTGCGGTATCGGCTGAGCTTACATGGCCTTCCGGTGAGGTGGACCACCGAAATCCGGCGATGCGAGCCACCTTTTCGCTTCATCGATGTGCAGTTGAGCGGTCCGTACCGGCTGTGGCATCACACCCATCGATTCGAAGCTCACGACGGTGGAACGCGCATGACGGACGTTGTCCGATACCGCCTTCCGTTTGGCATGATCGGCCGGGCAGTCCATGCCCTCAAGGTTCGGCGCGATGTGGAGCGGATCTTCGCCTACCGGTTCCAGCGCATCAAGGAACTGTCTGTCGGCGCCGCGGTGGAGGAGCCGAAGTGACCGGCGTGGGCGCCGCGCCTACTTTGCTCTGGTTCCGCCAGGATCTGCGGCTGTCGGACAATCCGGCCCTGTCCGCGGCCTTGGAACGCCGTTCGCCGGTGATTCCAGTGTTCATCTGGGCACCTGAGGAAGAAGGGGACTGGCCGCCGGGCGCTGCCTCGCGCTGGTGGTTGCACCACTCGCTGGCCAGCCTCCGCGCCGCACTGGAGAGGCGCGGCTCGCGGCTGATCATCCGTCGCGGACCGACGGCGGCTGCGTTGAGCGGGTTGGTGACGGAATCGGACGCATCGGCCGTTTTGTGGAATCGCCGTTATGAGCCCGCAGCCGTCGCCCGCGACCGTGAGCTCAAATCGAAACTGCGCGACAGCGGCCTGATCGCCGAGAGCTTCAATGGCAGCCTGCTGTTCGAACCGTGGACCATTCGCAACAGCAGCGAACAGCCCTTTCGGGTGTTCACGCCGTTCTGGCGAGCGTGCCTGACCAAGCCCTTGACGGCTATCAGCGAGGACGCGCCCGAGCATATGCTCTCGCCTGACCAGTGGCCACACTCGCTGGACCTCGCGGGACTTTCGTTGGAACCGGCAGTCGATTGGGCAGGCGGGTTCCGTCAGGTTTGGCAGCCTGGCGAATCGGGGGCCAGGAGCCAACTGCGGCGTTTCCTGCGGGAAGCCCTGGCGGAGTATCCGGTCAATCGCGACAGGCCTAGCCTGGTGGGCACATCGCGGCTGTCTCCACACCTGCACTTCGGTGAGATCAGTCCCGGCGCGGTTCAGCGCGCGATCCTTGGTTTGGCGAACGGCAACCACGGAGCCTGCGAGGCGTACCTCAGGCAACTTGGCTGGCGCGAGTTCGCGTACCATCTGCTGTATCACCATCCCCAATCGCCGCACCAGGCGCTTCGGCAGGAGTTCGCTGCCTTCCCTTGGCGGATGCACCCGGAACACTTCAAGGCCTGGAAGCGTGGCGAGACCGGCTATCCGCTGGTGGACGCGGGCATGCGTGAGTTGTGGCACACCGGCTGGATGCATAACCGGGTGCGGATGGTCGCCGCTTCGTTGCTGGTCAAGCACCTGCTGATCGACTGGCAGGCAGGCGCGGCCTGGTTCTGGGACACTCTCGTGGACGCGGACCTGGCGAACAACACGCTCGGCTGGCAATGGGTGGCGGGTTGCGGCGCCGATGCGGCGCCCTACTTCCGAATCTTCAACCCGGCAATTCAGGCCGGCAAGTTCGATCCTGACGGCGACTACGTCCGCCGTTGGGTTTCGGAGTCGAAGCATTCGCTTCCGATCGTCGATCATGGCGAGGCCCGCGAGCGCGCCCTGGCGGCGCTGGAGAGCATCAGGAAAAGATAAGGCCTCTAACGCCGGGCCCGCGGCCCTTGTCAAGCAGAACGACTTCCCATCCTCTGGCTTGCAGCGCGCCGGCTGCCGTCAGGCTCGCCATTTCCAGCCCCGACAATCAGGCAGGACCGGGTTGCGCTCACAAGGACTCTCGCGCGGAATACTTTTCGCAGACCTCTTTGGTCACGCGATGACGGTGGGAGAACATGTTGCGAAGACCCAGACTCACCGTCCAGCCGAACAGCATGTTGACGAGTGAGCCGCCGGGCAGTTCATATTCAATGCGGTCGGTCAGCCGTGTCCTGGCCCCGTCGGCCTCGAATTCATGCCGGTGCACCCACTGCGCGAAAGGACCTTGGATTTGTTCGTCTACGAACAGCCGGTCCTTCTCATATGCCGTGTGGAGCGCTACCCAACGGAAGACACCCACGCGGAGTTCCACGCGCGCGCCGGTCTCGATGCCACCCGTACTGCCGATCATCCGCACCGGCGAGAACGCCGGCGTCAACAGACAGAGGGCATCCTCCCGTTCGTGGAAGCGAAAAACGGCTTCCGCTGGTGCATCGATGAGAACGCTCTTAACGAACGCGGGCACGCTCTCAGTCTACCTGCAGAGCTACCACCCGAGGCTTCCAGAATCACCCCTTAGAGGTGACCTTCCTGGGCATGAACACATTCGCCGGCAGGCACCAAGAAATTGTTTGCCCCGGTGGGCCACGGTAGGGCATCCAACGGGCATGACACAAACTACACCCGATACCCAAAGTTGGCCCGATCTAGCGATCGGCCTCTACGACAAACTCACTGGACGTGGCGCCGAGATCACTTATGAGTTCCAGGGCCTGGAAATCTCCATACCAAGCTCGGCTGCCGCGAACGCTCAACACGCGACGTGGCGAGTCAGCGGGACCATGAAGATTCGGACGAAGGATGAAACGATTCCTGCCCGTTCTTGATGTAGACCTGCTCATCGAGCACGGTGGGCACCAACTGAAACTGAAAGGGTCGGGGATGTGCTTTGCGGCGAAGTTCCCTACCCTCCGCTCTCTCTTCCACTTTTTCCGTATTCTCTGGTTGTCCAGGGATCGAATTCCCCAGGAAGCTTCGTTCCAGGTTGAATGGCGACGACTTCGCATTCCAGTCAAGTCCGCTTGGCACGATCAGCTACCGTAGAGCACCAATCTACCCACGCGACCGGAAGGTTACTGGAGGGGGTTGTGTGAGAATGAACAATGTGCGGACGCTGCTCAAAGCGAAGAGAGTACTATTTTGCCTGAGGTCTCAGCTCCAAAACGCGTCGCGATCGCCGGGGCTACCGGTTACATAGGTGGCCGTCTCGCGCCGCGTCTGATCGATGACGGATACATAATTCGCTGTCTTGTCCGCTCGCCGGGGAAACTCGCGGGCCGAGCGTGGGCCGCGAACCCTGGTGTCGAGATCCGCCAGGCCGACTTGGCAGACGCTGCATCGCTTGCCAAGAACCTTGCGGGATGCGAGGCAGCGTTCTACCTGGTTCACTCTATGACGTCCGCCGGCACAGATTATGCGAACTGGGATCGCCACCTCGCTTTGCAGTTCGCGTCTGCCGCACAGGAAGCTGGCGTGGGACGGATCATCTACCTCGGTGGGCTCGGTGAGACTGGGCCCGATCTCAGCGAGCACCTCTCTTCACGTCGAGAGGTGGAACAAGCACTTGCTTCCACTGGTGTGCCGGTGACGGTTCTGCGCGCGGCGATGATCATCGGCTCGGGCTCGGCATCCTTCGAGATCCTGCGCTATCTGGTCGAGCGGTTGCCCATAATGATCACGCCGAAGTGGGTGAGCACGCCTTGTCAGCCAATTGCGGTAAGAAATGTCGTCGGGTATCTGGCGGGAGCGCTGTCCCAGCCCGAGACCACAGGAGGCGTATTCGATATCGGAGGCCCGGAGGCGCTTTGCTACCGCGACATCATGAGCATCATGGCGCAAGAATTGGGCTTGAGACGCCGCTGGGTCATCCCGGTTCCGGTCCTGACACCGCGTCTCAGTTCCTATTGGATCCAGTTCATCACTCCGTTGAGCCACGAAATAGCCAAACCCCTGGCCGAGGGACTCAAGAACCCCGTGGTGTGTCGCGAGGACCGGATCACAAGGTTGATACCGCAGGAACGCCTAAGGGTGCGCGAGGCGATCCGGGCGGCTCTGTCCAAGATGGCGGAGCACCACGTTGAAACGAACTGGTCCATGGCGGGGCCGATCCCGGGCGACCCTGATTGGGCGGGTGGTACGGTTTTTCGTGATGCGCGCGAACTCCCGGTAGAGGCTCCCGACTGGGCGGCATTTCGCGCAGTTTGCCGAGTTGGCGGCGGCCACGGGTGGTATGCCGCGGACTGGCTGTGGAAAATACGCGGGTGGATGGATCGTCTGGTTGGCGGGCCCGGACTCCGCCGCGGACGCCGTGATCCGGAAACGGTCGGCTGCGGGGAAGCCCTCGACTTCTGGCGTGTCGTGGGGTTCGAACGGGATCGCCGGCTCGCGCTACGGGCAGAAATGAAATTACCAGGGGAGGCACTGCTCGAGTTCCGCATTGAGCCGCGCGGTGCGCATCAGTGTACTTTGCAGCAAGTGGCACTCTTCCAGCCCCGCGGGTTGTTCGGGCTACTGTACTGGTACGCGGTGGCACCGCTGCATAGCGTTGTTTTCCGCGGCATGTTGCTGGGCATCCAGAGGGAGGCTCTCCAGATTGCCGCCGTCTCGACGGAAGCGTCCGGCGAACCCGGACGTGCCTGAGACGAAAGTGGCTTGAGGATAACTACTTTGAGTTTTGAGAATACTCTCTTTGCCATCATTGGCGCGTCGGGGGGCATCCTCGCCAATGTCACCACTTGCGGACAACTACAAAGCCGGGGAAACTGCGGGTGTTTTACACCGGGGCTAACATTCGTCTGCGTGGCGGTTCATCTCTGGTGGTGCAAGCGACTGGGTTGACCCTCGTCGATGGGCTCAGGAACATCTTTCAGAATTCAGACAAATGAGTGATGCCGCAACCTCATCGGCTATCTTCCCACGTGTCTTTAGCCCGGACCTGGTCAATGAGGAAGCGCACGCCCTGGTTGTCGGACGGATTCAGCCAGAGCATCCGATCGAAGATGCGTCCCGCCTCTTCGAACCGCCCAAGACGCCAGAGACACAAACCGTACCCATGCATGCAACGCAGGAACGGCCGGTTGTCGATCCACCCCCATGGCAGCACGCCGTCGAAGATTTCGCCAAGCGATACCTCGCCGATCCTGAACCCCACTTCGTAATGCCGGATCGCATCCTTGGGCCGGTGGTCGAAGACGAAGTTGCCGAGGTGCGAATGAGCATCCAGACAACGGAGGTCGGCCTGGCACAGATCCATCAGGATCTTGTATGCGCCGTCGAAATCACCGGAGTCCCTGAGGTCATTGGATTGGCCAATCGGATCGGAAAAGGGGTCCTCGACGTCGAGGCCGGGTAGCACCTGCTCCATCTCAAACTCCGGCCGCCGGCCGCGAGCGATGACCGGCTTCGCCCAATCCTCGATTGGTTCGCCCTCCTCTCCCCAGTAATGCTCCGCCGGATTCCAGATCCCTACTTGCTCCAACCCCAGCGAAACCAACCCGAGGGCCTTCGCATCAAGCCGGGTGGATTCGATGGCTCCCGACAAATAGGGATTGCCCGCATAGGTCCACTGCTTCGCCGGCTTGACCACCGCGATCTCCCCGGGCACCAGGTCCCAGAGGCTGCCGGCACGGAAGGTGAAGGCCTGGTCGTTGCCCAGTAGGTGGCAGCGCGCGGCCTTCTGCTTGACCGACAGGACCACTAACTCGACGGGCCCTTCCACGCTGAGGGCCGGAGTGGCAGTCTTGCGCCCGGTCGCGCGGCGAGTGCTCGGAGGGGAAGGCGCAATCCCCATCCACTTTCGATAGGCTGCGAGGTAGCGTCCGCCTTGCGCGCTGGGAGGGATCGCCAATTCGGGTGCCGCTACCACATGCTTTGTTCCATCCGCCCGGCGGCACACGGCGGTCAGACCGCGCCTTTCATTGCCATCGTAGTCGAACTTCAGCACCTGAACTGGCTCGCCGATGACGCTGGCCTCGCACGGCACCGCAACGTTGTCCTCGAAGGCTTGCCGGAAGGCCCAAAGTTGCTCGGCCTCCCCGTTCGCGTCTGTGGTGATCTCGTCGATCAGTTCGTCCAATTCTCTATCCCGACTGGCATGTTTCATTTGCGGCCGCCCTCGCGCCCTACACCCCAACGGTCTTTGGCACGTTCCAGGAACGAAGACGGCGCCTGATGCCCGGCCCCGGCCGCGACGGACTCAAACGCCGCCATGAAGGCGGTCTTGCGGTAGTGATCGGCCCGTATCTGGCGCACGGCATCCTCCCATTCCGCGATAAGGCCGGCGCGCACATAGCATTTGCGGGCCCGCTCCAGGTTCGCGGCGGCGGCTTCGTAGTATTTGCTCTTTCCGGCATCGACGATACGCATGGCTTGAGCGCGCCACAGGCGAGCGGCCAGTTCGGGATGTGGCTTCTCCAGCTTCATGGCCGCTGGCTCGGTGGCGTAGTGACTGAGGTTTTCCAATGCTACATCGTTCGTGAGGCGCACTAACTCCGCCAGACGCTCCATCTCTTTGGTCTGGACCATCAACTCCATCGCCGAGTGCAGGTCCGCACCCTTCGCCGCGTCCAGCGCTTTCTGGCGCCATCCCGCGCGCGCCGCTTTCGGCACGACCTTCATGAGGTCGTCAAAGCTGAACTTGGACGGGCTCTTCCGATACTCGACCCAAGCGGCGCCAAGCGCCTCATCTCCCCTGCCGAGTCTGGTCAGCAACTCGCGCCGCAGCCTGCCGAGATCGTATCCCGCCCCGGACCCGTGCGGGGTCGTCCGCTCGAGATCGATCCCACGATCCACCCACGCCAGCGCCAGATCCGGCTTGCGCGAGACGAAAATCGTGGCGAGCGCCAGGCAATCCCGCGCGTCAAGTCCGGTCTGTTCGGCCAGCGCCTCGTAAGCGACCGGATTCCTTTGCGCCAGATAAATCGCGCGCAGGACGTTGCTCCACCGGCGGCGATCGAACCGCTCCTCGGAGGGGATGGCCTCGAAGCGCGATCGCATCAGGGATTTGAATGCCGCGAGGCCGGCCTTGTCGAACGCCTCGGCGACAGCCTTCTCGATCTGATAGCAGAAGGCATAGGGGTCGTTGTCGATCCACACGAGCAATGTGGCAGCCGTGTCGCCCGGACCGGCGCCAGACGCCTGCCGGGCCTTGATCCACCGGCAGATGAGATCCTTGGCAAACTGCCCGAAGCTCCCGCTCGAGTCGTCGAGTTCTTCGGCCTTCTCACGGCATCCCGCGAGAAAGATCTCGTAGAGTCCGGCGGCGCGGGCCGAATCGGTCTTCAGGAGAATATCGATTCGGCCCGCAACCGCTTCGAGGCTGCTTACGAACGAGAAGCAGGCGCGATCGCGAATGAACTCCCCCGGACTGAGCGCCAGTTCGATCTCGTTTTCGATTGGGTCTCTTCGTGTCATCCGTCTGGTCATCGGGGTATTCTCAGGCAATAATATACTGACGCTTCGGATCGTTAGGACCCGTTCCGATTTCGACCAGAAGGCCGCGAGAGGCAATCGATTTCAACCGTGTCAGGGTGGCTCGCGGCGAGAGTCCGATATGCTTCGCCACGGCCGCAGTCGACCGCGCAACTCCATCGCCGAACAGAGCGAGGATGCGCCGGTCGGTCTCGTCCGTATGGGGTTGCCTTACCCGCACGCTGGAAATGGTCACGCGAAAATGCGTCCCGATTTCCTCCAGTCTGGGGGACTCCAGGCCAGCCTCCTGGCAGGCAGCGGTCATCCGCTGAATCCCGCTGCCCCATTGCTCGATCAGATGGAGTTCGTGGAAGACGCGCCCAATCACGCGATTCCGCAATTTGGAGATGCCTTGCATGATGCCCTCAATCGTGAGTCCGAACGGCAGAAGACCGGGATTCTCGATCTCGATCCGGTCCTCAAACAAAGCAACGCGGATGGGCGCCCCTTGCTGGGCGTAGTCCGCATGGACGATCGCATTCATGAGCGCCTCGCGGATCGCAACCAGCGGAACCGACCAGCGGTCCTCCCTGCGGACGCCCTCGATGATTGACTCGTGCGTCAGGTGCTTGTGGATGAACGCAATCGCCTCTTCCGCGGCGCGAGGCAGGAATGAGCGAATCTCTGCCGAGTCGAGTAGGCGCGCTCGATTGATTCCCGCAAAGCGGCCGGCCTGGATCCAGGCATCTGGGAACCTGGCGAACCGGTCCTTGCCGAAGAGGAGCAGCCCTCCGATAGTTGGCACCTGACGCCCTTGATGTTCTGTGGTGACGCGCAGGGTGCTCCATGCCTCGGTGGTCATTTGTCTGTAAGGCGCGAATAACTCGGAAGCAGCTCGGAAGTCGATAGCTTCCGACTTCAGGTCCGGAATCGCCTGCTCGTCGAACGTAGTTCTCCAGTTCAGGCGTTTCAACTCTTCGATCTGAAGCGCCTCGGCCTTTCGATTGGTCGAGCCGACGCGGATAAAGACTCCGTCTTCGGGGCCCAGCCGTTCCAGGTAGTGCGGGCGGGTGTTGCTCGGGTAGACCTGCACAGCCAACACGTTCAGATTCCGCCACGGCACCACCTCGATGTCGGGAATGAGGCGTGGACGGATCGAATCGGAGACCAGGTTTGCGAGTTTCTCTTCCGACGCCAACACGTCGGACACGCCGCGGACGTTCTTCGACCCGTCATCAACACCGATGACGACGACACCGCCGGCAGTGTTCGCGAACGCAACCAGGCATTTCAGAATGCCCTCCGGGGATGACAAGTCCCGCTTGAATTCGAGGGTCTTCCCTTCTGTGCGCTTCAGTAGTTCGACGAGGACCACAACTCCGCATTCTACTCGGAAGCTCGTTTAGCCGCAAGGCTTCCGAGCATCCCACGGCACCCCACGCAACTGTGCCAGAACTGTGCCAAAACCCATCCCATTGACCGCCTTGGGTTTGCTTCTGAGCGAAAAGCAGATTCCCCAAGTTGTTGTAAACATAAAGAACGGGTCATAACGAATGGAGCCTTTGGAAGCCACCCGGCTCCCTTGGGCGCAGGGGGTCGGGCGTTCAAATCGCCCCGCCCCGACCAAATAGAATCAAGCAGAATCGGACACTTCAGTCCAGCGAGAACCGGATGTAGATGATTCTCGTCTCTGTTACTGTCCGCTAGGTATTGGTCGGATGGCGCGAGTATTCGGGGAGTTGTTTTCAGTGGGCCGCCAGCAGGTCATCTGCCCAAAAGGCAGACGCTCCGACGTCGATACGATGCGCGACGGCGCGGGTGGACGTTATCTGGGTCCGTCAGGTAAGCCGCCACCCCAAACCGCTCACGGCTTCCTTGGCGCCGGCTCTGGCCCGCCGCCTTGCGGCAACGTGAAACGTAACGAGCCGAAAACCATGTGAGCGTGCGCCGTGGACGGAGTTCCAGGCGCCACGTACCAGGGCGCCCGCGTCAGGTAGGCATATTCCGTGATGAGCTGAAGGGCGCCGTATTTCGGGTTCTTCCAATAGGTGTAGTAATAGCCGAACACCGGTTCCTGAAACTGCCGGTTGGCCGAAGACGACCCCGGGAAGCCAAATCCCAGATAACTGCCCGGCCCCACCACCGTGTAGTTCCGGTCGAAATACGTGCCGCCGTAATAGCCGAAGAACTGCGATTTGGAATTCGGCGCATACTCGAATCCGGCTATGCCCGCCATCGAATGCACCGGCGAGATGGAGCCATCGGGACCGACGATGAGGTCCGGACCAAGCCCCACCAGGTAACGCCCGCCGCCGCTGCTGTAAAACGCGGTGGCAATCAGGCGGAAGTTCCTCGCCACTTCCAGGACCGCGTCGGACGATCCGCCCACGCCTTGGGCGTCATAGTATTTGCCCTGCGCCGGCGAGGTCCGGAACTGCCGCGAAAAGCCGGCCGATTCGAAGTGCAGCGCCTTGCCGGACACCCGCGTGTCGTAAGCGATTTTGGCTACGATGTCGGGCCGCACGTTGGCCGTAGTGGAAACGCTCCCGTTGTCCACCTGTGTGGCGGCAAACGCGGGCAGCGTGGTCGCGGTTGTGACGAACTGTTCGGGGTTCTCAATCGAAGCGGCGATCGACCATTTGTTGTCAGGATGATAGACCACCCGGACTTGTCCCGGCCGCCCCCATACCAGGCCCGGCATATAGTTGGAATCCTCTCCGAGGCCCACAAAAACGTTGCTCGAAACCGGAGAAACGGCAAAGCGGTTCGGCGTGAGGAGCGTCCAGGTCTGGCCGCCGAGCACCTCCCACTTTCCGCGCGCCACGTTCACCCAGAAATGGCGCATGCGCCAGGTGTTGCTGTTGCTGGTCACGTACAGGCTGGCCGGCTGGTTTCCGCTGAAGTCCCCCTCGAGATAACCCGTGAGCGCCAGGTTCTTCGTCGGGTTCTCCGTGATGGTAAGGGTCACGCGCGAGTTCGCGGCGCTGGACCGGAACTCTTGCATCCGGCCCGCCGCGGTGTTGCTGAACGGAACTGCGGCGAAGGAAGTCGCGACGCCGCTTCCGATGTTGGTGGAGCGCCACGCCGTGGCGAAATCCATAAAGCCGCCTGGCGCGAAATCCGCGCCGCCGATGCGAAAGGAAAGCGGCGAGAGGTCGTCCCGCACCCTGGCGTCTGCTTCAGCCGCGGGTGCGGCCGGCCGTGCCGGCGGTGTCGCAACGGGCAGCGTTGGTATGGCAGCCGGCGCGCTCCGCGCAGCAACCAGTTGGTCCAGCAGTTTCTGCTGGGAATCTATCGCGATCTGCGCGGATGCCAGCGCTCTCTGTGCTGAGTTGAGCGCTTGCCGCTGTTCGTCGAGTTGTTTCTGCTGGGCTGCAATCTGTTCGCGGAGCTTGGTTATCTCGTCCGTCTGGACGGAGCCCTGCGCCAGACACACGACAGGGAGCAACAAGGCGAGCGGCAGGAGCGGGCCAACGATCCTGATGAATTTCATGCATCCTCCTGGATTACTGATTGGTTGAACATCGGTATTAAAAGAGTCAAACAGGCCTGAATATCGAATTCGCCAGGATAGCATGTTTCCCGCGCTTATGACACGGGATGCTCGTGTACAAATAAGTCTCTGTCAGGAATTGCCTTAAAGGAATGTACCACCCTGATGTGGTGTTGTGGCTGCAGCCAGACCTTCTACCTTGCGGCGCGGCCTTCCCTGCACCTGCGCCGCGGTGTCGATCATCTCGCGGCCGTCCCGGCGATCCGGTACGGTATCCAGACTGCCATCGAGGTCGGCTCACGGTTCTGAAACGTGTAGAAGGGTATCAGGGTAAGCTCTCCGGACACGTACTTCCCGGCCGCCATGTTCCGATAAAGGGGCTGCTCCCGATCCGGCACGGCGGGGCGCACGGCGGGGTGGACCAGTGTAACGATGCCGCCCAACATATCCGCCTTCCAGACGGATTTGAAGGCGGCTCCGCCCGACGGGACGGCCAGTTGCCAGTCGAAGACTGTCGTGCCCGCGGGCTGATCCAAGCCTTCCGCCGCATAAACCAGCGGCCCGCGCTCGACCGCTACCTTGCCGATGTCGTCGCGGACCAGCGGATTCGCCGCTGTAAGGCGCGGCCTCATGTCGAACTGGATCGTGATCCGGTCACCCGGCTTCCAGGTGCGGCGAATGGCAAAGTAGCCTTTCTGCACGAGCGGCGCGGGCACCATGACGCCCGCTACTTCCAGCCGCGCCGCCGCCGACCACGCCGGCTTGCGCACGAACACGGTGAAATTCTTCGCGGATGCCGGCGTCACCGTAATCGTTGCCTTGTCGTCCCACGGGTAGAGCGTCTGCTGCGACATCTCGATCGGCGTGCCGTCCTCGAGTTTCCATCGCACCTCGGAATTGTCGAACAGGTGGACCCAGACACCGTCTTTCGACGTGCTGTAGAAGTAGCCTGGGAGCGATGCGAGGATGCGCTCGAGGTTGGGCGGGCAGCAGGGAGTGGAGTACCAGGGGTTGCGGATTCTGTCGTCCGCGTCGCCGCCCACCTCGAGCGGGTTGCGGTAGCAATACAGTTTGCCATCCAGGGAAAGGCCGCTGTTGGCGCCGTTGTACAGGGCGCGCTCCAGGACGTCCGTGTATTTCCCGTCGCCAGTGGCCTGCAGGAAGCGCCAGTTCCAGAAGACGTTGCCGATGGCGGCGCAGCTTTCCGCATAGGCCTGCCGGTTGGGAAGCTCGTAGGGGTCGCCGAACGCCTCGCCCTGCGCCCGCGAACCCAGTCCGCCGGTAACGTACATTTTGCGCCCGACCATGTCTTCCCACAGGTTGGCCAGCGTGGTCTGATACTTCCGGTTGCCGGTCTCCAGGAAATAGTCGGTCGCGCCGGAGACGGCGTACATCGCCCGTACGGCATGCCCTTCGAGGATGGTGCGATCGGTGAACGGCTCGACGGTGAAGAGGTAGACCAGGTCCGCCGGGCGCACGGCCTGCATGTTGCGCGGATCGCCGTCCAGAAAGTAGCCGGCGAGATCGAGATACCGCCGGTCGGGAATCGTGCGGTACAGCTCGACCAGCGCCAGTTCGACCTCCGGGTGGCCTTCGAAGATCGGCTTCTTGTCGAGGCCGAAGTTCCGCAGGAGATAGTCCGCCATGCGCAGTCCCACGTCGAGCAATCTGCGATCGCCGGAGGCGCGGTACCACGCGATGCCCGCTTGCAGCATGTGGCCAAAGATGTACAGTTCGTGGTTGCGGGCCATGCCGGTGTGGCGCTGCGAGGCGTTTTCGCCCATGAAGGCCGAGACCATATAGCCGGAGGAATCCTGGCCGGCGGCGATATCGTCGATTACGCCCTCGGCCGCCTGGCGGATGTGCGGGCCGGCGTCGCCGCTCTGGACGGCAAAGGCAACCGCCTCCAGCCACTTGTAGACGTCGGCGTCGGTGGGGATCCGTCCGCGCCGCGCCACGTTCTTGCGGCCGGAGAGACGCCGGAAGTTGTCGATCTCGCCATTCTGCTCCAGCAGTTCCAGAAACGTGGGCAGGCTTGCGGCGATCGCCGCTTTGCGGCGCGGTGACCAGAAGCCATCGCGTAGCGCCACCGCGGAGACCGGCACGCCATGCAGGACGGCGTATGCGGATTTCGAAGTATCCAGCACGGGCCGGTCCCGCCACGCCGGACCCTGCGCGGCGGCAACGCAAGCCACGAGCACCACAGCCGGAAGAGACTTCATCGCGCTCACCCTTACCAGTTGGTAATCGAACCGTCGGGCCGCTTGTAGATGGGTATGGGCGCGGAACGCACGGTGATGTCCGCCAGCACATCGAGCCCTTTGGGATCGAATTCGACGCCCAGGCCGGGCGCATCGCGGGGCCACAACTTGCCATTGTGGAAATCCGCGCCCTGGGGCAGATACGCCGGCTTGGCAAGGTTGCCGCACTCCATCAGCACGGGCCCCGCGAACGCGCCCAGCGTGTGGGTAAGCGCCGCCACCGAGATGGGCCCCGTCGCATGCGGGATCAACCCCACGTTGTGCGTTTCGCAAAGGGTGGCGATCTTCATGAATTCCGTGATGCCCCCGGCGTTCGGTAGCGTGATCCGGCTGTAATCGATGAGCCGCTGTTCGATCAGCTCGTTGATGTCCCAACGGTCGCCGAACTGCTCGCCGACCGCGATGGGCACCTTGATTCTGGCCCGCAGGTCCCGGTAGACCGCCTTGTTCTCCGAGCGCAGCGGATCCTCCACCTCGTAAGGGGCGAACGGCTCCAGCAGCGAGCACAACCGCACCGCGTCGGAAAGATCCAGGCGGGTGTGCACGTCGGTCAGCCAGTCGCCTTCCTTGCCCACGCCCTCGCGGATCTGGCGGGCCTTCTCCACCTCCTGATCGACCGCCACGTGAGGCTGGAATACGCCGGTGGGAGTTCCGCCGCCCTCGGACGACCAGGGCATGTCGAGCGCCGTGCGATAGGCGCGGAATCCCGCCTCGATCACCGCGCGCGCCCTCTCCTGCAAAGTGCTCCCGCGGGCCACCCCGGTCGAGTAGCATTCGATATGCTCGCGCGAAAGGCCGCCCAGAATCTGGTACACGGGAACGCCCAGCGCCTTGCCCTTGATGTCCCACAGCGCCATATCGAGGGCGCCCAACGCGTGCAGTTTCTCGCGGCCGGGCGGGTAGAACCAGCCGCGGTACAGGAACTGCCAGAGGTGGTCGGTGCGCGAAGGATCCTCGCCGATCAACATCGGCGCGCACTGTTCCATCATGTCCTTGGATCCGCCCTCGCCGACTCCCGTGATCCCGGCATCGGTCTCGATGGTTACGATCCGGTTGCTCTGGTTAAAGGTCGGATTCGCGCGCGGCGGCTGATAGTACCGGATGCGCCGGATCTTCATCTTGGGGATTGCAGCCACGCCCCTCCGGGACGCCACTGTGGCGCCGCCGGCGGCCGCCAGGGCGGAACTGAAGAATTTTCGCCGGTTCATACCTGATCACCTTAACACCGTGTGCGGCCCCTGCCCACCTGCGGCCCGGTATTGAAAAAAGAGCACGCGGGAGGAAAGGCGGTATCCAACGGAAGCGCCCGGGGGTATGCTTGTGGTATCCCGGTTGGCAAACTGGATATATGGAGGTGTTTCTGTCATGTCGGAAGTTGGTCGTCGCTCCACAATTCAAGGGTTGATCGGCACCGGAGCGCTGCTGGGTCTGGATGCGGCCTTCACTGCCGAACCGAGCCCCGCCGCCCCAGTCGGCCCCAACGACAACATCAAAGTCACGAAACTCGAAACGTTCGTTCTGAAGAACTCGTGGGTCTTCGTCAAAATCTCCACCGACGCCGGCATCGTCGGCTGGGGTGAGATGCTCAAGGACGATGCCAAAGCCTGCGCCGCGGGCGCGCAGGAGGTCGGACGCTATCTGGTAGGCCAGGATCCCTGCCGGGTGGTCTTCCATTGGCAGGCGATTCACCGCGGAGCCTTCTACCGCGGAGGTCCGATCAAGTCTGCCATATCGAGCGGCATCGACCAGGCGCTCTGGGACATCAAGGGTAAAGTGTACGGCGTTCCCATCTACAAGCTTCTGGGCGGCCCGACTCGCGACCGGATCCGGGTGTACGGAAGGGTCAGTCAAGAGACGGGCGTCAATGCCATGAAGGTCGGGCCGAACGGCGGACGGCAGGCGATCAAATATGTCGAAGGACAAAAGTTCATCGACGCGGTGGTGGACAACTTCAAGGGTCTCCGCCAAAAGTACGGCACGGCCGTCGATATCGCCATCGACTTTCACGGCGCCGTGCAACCGCCCACCTCGCTGCTTCTCATCAAGGCCCTCGAGCCCTACCAGCCGTTTTTCTACGAAGAGGTGGTTCAACCCCTCAACGTGGATATCATGGCCGAGCTTGGCCGAAAGACCCATATCCCTCTCGCCACCGGTGAGCGCATCTTTACGAAATGGGGTTTCAAGGAGATTCTCGAGAAGCGCGCCGCCACGATACTGCAACCCGACGTATGCTATGCCGGCGGCATCACCGAGCTCAGGCTCATTGCGGGCATGGCGGAAGCGTACTACACGCCCCTTGCGCCGCACAATCCACAGGGACCGTGTTCCCTGGCGGCCAGTTACCAGGTGGCGGCGTCCATCCCCAATTTCCTGATTCAGGAGAATGGCGACGCGAACTATGAGGACCTGCTGGCAAAGCCGTTGCCGCCGGTCCGAAACGGGCACCGCCCGCTGCTCACCGATCCGGGCCTGGGAATCACGATTGACGAAGACAAGCTGAAGGCGCAGGTTGGCGAGCCGAGAGAATACAGGCCTCGATTCGATCCGGATGATGGCTCTGTAGTCGACTGGTAGGGGAAATACCGCAGCGGGCTCACACCGGATCGAGCCAGCCGTCCCTGAGATACCGGCTCACCAGTTCGACTACCGCGGGAATTGCGGCTTCGACATCGGGGTGCATGGGGCCGCCGACCGTCGTGCAATCCGAAGCCTCCACCGCGATCACCACGGCTTCCTCCGGCATGTCCTGGCACAGTTGCCGTCCGGCAGCCAGGACCTCGAAGAGCCCCAGGAGGTGCGGAGCGGCGGCCGGCGGCGTGCGCATCCCCTCGGCTGTGAAAACGCGGATCGTTCCCGGCTTCGCCCTGCCGGTGACGATCGTATCCACCACCAGCAGGCGCCGCGCTCCCACCATGTCGTCCAAGAGCGCGAAGCCCGCCGAGGAAGAGCAGACCACCTCGATTTCGCGCGGGAAGATCCGCTGCACCTCCTGCGCGACCAGGATGCCGAAGGCGTCGTCCGCCAGGATTTCGTTGCCCAGGCCAAGCAGTCGGATTTCGCCGCGCTCAGTGTCTGTGTATGCTTCCATCGCCGTCGCGCCTCAACACCGCCAGCGGCGCTCCGCGCGGGTCGCGCACCTGGACCTCGAGGGGCATGCCGCCCGGCAGCGCGTGCGTGGCGCATCCCAGGCAGGGATCGTACGCGCGAAACGCCATCTCCACCATGTTCAAAAGGCCCTCCGGAACGTTGGCGCCCGTGATCAGGTGTTTCGCCGCTTTTTCCACGCTCATGGCGATGCGCGCGGCGTTGTTCTGGGTGGCCACGATCAGGTTCGCCGAGGTGATGATGCCCCGCTCGTCGGTGCGATAGTGATGGATCAGGGTCCCGCGCGGCGCTTCCACCACGCCGACTCCCTCGCGGGGCACTGCCGTGGGCAGGGTGCGGACCACCGGGTCCGTCAGTTCGGGATCGTGCGCCAGTTCCTTCATGCGCTCCGCGGCATACAGCATTTCCACCACTCTGGCCCAGTGATTGGCCAGCGTGTGATGCACCGGGCGCCCGCCCAACGTACCGTGGAATTTCAGGTAAGCCTGGTGGGCCAACGGAGTGGCCATGCCGTCCGCCACGTTCAGCCGCGCCAGGGGGGCAACGCAGTACACGCCGCTTTCCTCTCCCTCGGAGAAGCCCTTCCAGCCGAGCGCCTTCAGGTAGCAGAACTTCATGTAGGTCCACGGCTCGGTGTGCTCGCCGATGCGGTCGAGATACTCTTCCGGCCGGAACCTGGCCCACTCGTGTCCGTCGGGCGCCACCACGCGGAGGACGCCGTCGTAAAAGTTGAGTTGATTCTTCTGATCCACCTGGCCCATATAGTAAGTGCGATGGGTGAACGGATCGGAGAGGATCAAGTCCACATAGCCGGAGTTTCCCAGCACCAGCTTTTCGAAAACGTCCAGGGTGAAAAGCGCGAACTCCACGGCCTCACCGGCCACCGTGCGGAATCGCGCCGCGTCCTCGGCGGAGAGCGGCTTGGACACGCCGCCCGGCAAGCCGAATACCGGGTGGATGGGCTTGCCCGCGGCCAGCGTCATCAGCTCGCGAAGCTTGCGCCGCATGGCGATCACCTTCTGCCCGGTCTCGATCCCCACCTTGGCGATGACGCCCAGCACGTTGCGCTCGGCCGCCGGGGCCTGCGGCCCGACCACGAAATCCGGGCCGCCGAGGAAATAGAAGTGCAGCGCGTGGTCTTCCACCACGAACGTGGAGTAGACCAGCTCGCGGATCTTCCGCGCGGCGGGCGGCGGCGTCACCTGATACAGAGCGTCGAGTGCCTTCGTCGCCGCCATGTGATGCGCCGTGGGGCAGACCCCGCAGATCCGCGACGTGATCTGCGGCATGTCCTCCGCCGGCCGGCCCTGCGCGAATTTTTCGAAGCCGCGCAGTTCCGGCACCTGAAAGTACGCGCGGTCGACGTGCCCCTGCTCGTCGAGAAAGATTTCTATCTTGCCGTGGCCTTCCAGCCGCGTAATAGGTTCAATCGTGATTCTGCGAGCGCTGTCCATGACCGTTACTCCATGCGCCGCCGGCCCAGCATCGAGGCGGGCAGGCTGTATCGATAGAACGTCCCAGCCGGATCCGGAATCGCGTCCAGCGCGGCGAGGATTTCACTCTCGTCGTTGCCTTCGACGATCGACGCCGTCGCGGAAAGAGCTTTGGCGCCGAAATCGCGCACCCGGCTGGTGGGACCAAAACATCCGGTGCACGGCATGTTTCCGCGAACGCACATGGCGTCGCACCCGGCCCGCGTAGCCGGTCCGAGACACACCACTCCCTGCGCCAGCAGGCACGTCTGCTGGTCCGGCACCACTTGATGCACGCGCTTGAACTCCTTCACCAGCAGCTTTTCGGGACGGGTGTCCTTGCGCGGGCACTGCTCGCAAAGCGCCTGGTCGGGCGCCAGCACACTCCCTTTCGGCGGCAGCTCGGCTCCCAGCAGTACGCCCAGGGCGTCGCGGATGATGTTCGGAGTCGGCGGACAGCCCGGCACGTAATAGTCCACGTCGATCACGCGGTCCAGCGCCAGCACCGTGTCGTAGAATTCGGGAAGCGAACGGGGATGGCCGTCTTCCCTGAAAATTCTCACGGGCGCGACGCCGTCGCGATACACCTCCTGGAAAATGCCCTTCGCGTCCGACAGGTTGGCCAGACCCGGAACGCCTCCCAGTTGCGCGCACGCCCCGAACGCCACCACCACTTGCGACTTCGCCCGCAGCAGTTCCGCCATCTCGCGCTGGTCGCTGTTGCGAATCGCGCCGTTGATGAAGCTGGCCAGGATGGAGCCGTCCGCCATGGCGTCCAAGTCCCGGTGCTTGAAATCCATGGCCACCGGCCAGAACACGATGTCCACCGCGGCCACCACGTCGAGGATCTTCTCGTCCAGATCCAGCAGGGCTTCCTCGCATCCGCCGCAGGACGCACACCAGTAGATCGCCACCTTGGGCTTCATGCGACCTCCTTCCGGCGGGCGCCCTGCCGGGGTCCCAGCGCGCGCAGCCGCTCCACCATGTCGTCGATCACGGTCTTCACGCGCTCGCCTTCGGCGGCGGAGATCCATTCCAGGCGCAGGCGCTCCTCTTCGATTCCCATCTGCTTCACCAGCCGCTGCAGCAAATGGAACCGGCGCAGCGCCTTGTAGTTGCCTTCCTGGTAGTGGCAGTCGCCCGGATGGCAGCCGCCGATGAGAACTCCGTCCGCGCCTTTGGCAAACGCATCCAGCACGAATTGCGGATCCACGCGGCCGGAGCACATCACGCGCACCACCCGCGCATTGGGCGCGTACTTGATGCGCGAAGTCCCGGCCAGGTCCGCCGCCAGGTAGGTGCACCAGTTACAGAAAAAAGCCACGATTTTGGGTTCAAACGTTTCAGGCATACGTCAATAGCCCCTCGATCTCTTCGAAGACCTGGTCGTCTTCAAACAGGTGTTGGTGAATCGATCCGGAAGGACAGGCCGCCACACAGGTGCCGCACCCTTTGCACATCGCCTGGTTGATGCTGGCCCGTTTCTCTTCTTCCGAAAACGTGATGGCGTGGTAAGGGCACATCGGGCCGCAGGTCTTGCAGCCGGAGCAGTCGTCGCCCACATAAGCGGTGTTGGGCTCGGTCTCCATGAAACCGGCGTCGATGAGCGCCAGCGCTTCTGCAGCCGCGGCGCCCGCCTGTGCCACCGTATCGGGAATGTCTTTAGGCCCCTGGCAGCAGCCCGCCAGGAACACTCCCTCGGTGAACGTGCTTACCGGCGCCAGCTTGGGATGCCGCTCCAGGAAGAATCCTTCGCTCCCGCAAGTCATGTTGAACCGCCGCCGGACTTCTTGCGCATCGGCCTGCGGCTCGAGGCCCACTCCCAGCACCACCATGTCCACGGGGATCCGCCGCACCAGGCCGGCCAGCGTATCTTCGACGCGAAGGACCAGCTTGCCTACCTCGGTGGGATCGAGAGCCCAGTCCGTGACCTCCGCCACCCGGCCCCGGATGAAGTGCACCCGTTCGTTCAGCAGCTTCTGATAGAACTCCTCGAACCCTTTTCCGGGAGTGCGGATGTCGATGTAGAAATTGAAGACCTCGGCGCCGGTGTGCTCCTTGATGAGGTGCGCCAGCTTGAGGGAGTACATGCAGCACACCCGCGAGCACCAGCGGTTCGTGTTCTCGTCTCGCGATCCCACGCAGTGCAGGATCCCCACCGTCTTCGGCGTGCGGCCGTCCCGCAGCACCACCTGCCCGCCGGTGGGTCCCGATGCGTTCACCAGGCGTTCGACCTGGAGTGAGGTGTACACGTTCGGGTACGTGCCATAGCCGTAGTACGGCACCCGCCGCGCGTCGAACACCTGGAATCCCGTCGCTACGATGATGTTGCCCACCTCGATCTCTTCGGTCCGGTCTTCGAACTGGAAGCCGATCGCATGACGGTCGCCGCAGGCTTCGACGCAGGTCTTCTTGCACTTCCCCGTCTTGAACTGAATGCACGTCTCGGGGTCGATCACCGGCACTTGCGGCACCGCCTGGGGAAACGGAATGTAGATCGGCTTGCGCTTGGACAGCCCCAGGTTGAAGTCGTCCGGAACCCTGGCATCCTTAAATACGCACGCTTCGAGGCATTCCAGGCATCCCACGCACAGGTCTTCGTTCACAAAACGGGGCCGGCGTCTCACCGTCACTTTGTAATTGCCGACGTACCCGTCCACGCGGGTCACTTCGGAGTAGGTCCACAGCGTAATGTTCGGATGCGCCTTCACGGCGGACATTTTAGGCGTGAGGATGCAAGCCGCGCAGTCCAGCGTGGGAAAGGTCTTGTCGAACATGGCCATGTGGCCGCCGATGGTCGGCTCGCGCTCCACCAGGTAGACTTGCTTGCCGGCGTTCGCGAGAGTGAGCGCGGCGTGGATCCCGGCAATCCCGCCGCCCACCACCAGGACGCGCGGATCGATCGGGATCCGGCTCTTCTCAAGTGCCTCGTGGCGGGCGACGCGCCTCACTGCGGCGCGCAGCAGGTCCTTCGCCTTGGCGGTCGCTTTTTCCCGGTTCTCGTGCACCCACGAGGCGTGCTCGCGGATGTTCACCATTTGCAAATAGAAGGGATTGAGGCCGGCCGCCTTTAAGGCGCCGCGGAACGTCTGCTCGTGAAGGTGCGGCGAGCACGACGCTACCACGATCCGGTTCAGCCGGCGCTCCGCGACATCGCGGCGCATCAGGTCCTGGCCGGGATCGGAGCACATGTATTTGTACTCGCGAGAGACCACGACGCCAGGCAACGTGGTGGCGTACGCCGCCAGCGACTTCACATCCACCACGGCCGCTATGTTCGTGCCGCAATGGCAGGTATAGACGCCGATGCGAATCGCGCCGTTCGCCTCAGACATAGCTCTCCACCGCCTCCGGATGCTTCGGAAACCACTCTTCGATCACTCTCCGGCCCGAAATCGCGCGGTGCAGGCCCAGCGAACGAAAGCTGCCTCCCAAGGCCCAGCCGAGGATCTGCGTGAAATACAGTATCGGCATATCGAATGATTCGCCGGTTTCCCGGCTGATCTCGGTCTGATACGCGTCCAGATTGTACTGGCACAAGGGGCACACGGTGACGATGGCCGCCGCTCCCTTTCGCGCCGCTTCCTTCAGCAGGATGTAGTTCAGCCGTACGCCCACGGAGTGAATGGTGCCCGTGAGCGCGCCGCCGCAGCACTTGGTCTTGAGCGCGAACTCCACCGTGGGAACCCCGGCCGATTGCAGCAATTCATCCATGCGGGTCGGATCGTGCGGGCGGTCCGCCTCCCCGAACGGGCGCACCAGTTGGCAGCCGTAGTAGCAGGCCACCCGCCCGCCCCGCCATGAGCGCGTGGCTTTCGAACGGATCCGCGCCACTCCCACATCCGTGTACAACACCTCCAGCGGATGCCGCACCCACACTCCGTCGAGAGCGGGAAGATTCGCCGCCGCCAGCGATTCCCCCACGCGCCGGGCAATCTTCGGATATCGCTGCGCGTAGTCCTGGGTCTTCCGGAGGCACAGGTAGCAGGCGCTGCACGGCGCCACCAGGTCGCGAAAACCGGACTGGCGCGCCAATGCCAGGTTCCTGGCTGATAGCAGAAACGCCAGGTTCTCGTCGATGCACATGTACGACGTGGCGCCGCAGCAGTTCCAGTCGCGCAGTTCCTCGAGCGGAAGGTCCAGGAGTTGAAACAGCGCCAGCAGGCTCTCGCCGTAGGCGATGCCGGCCCCTTGCATCGAGCACCCCGGATAATAGCCGTATGGCGCGGAGGTCATCTGACCTCCTTGCCGGCCAGCTCGCTTTGCAATTCGTTTACCCGCTCGATCTTTTCGCGGCGAACGGTAAGCCTGCCGGTCCGAAGCAGCCGCCAGCCCGTTCGAGCCATGTCGAACAACTGGAAAGGATCGGTGCGCAGCGCCATTCGCAGGACCAGCCAGAACTCCGAGCTGCGCCCGCGCGCCCGGACCAGCTCGTAGAATTCCTGTGCCAGCACCGGAGTCGGAAAGCGATAAGGGTACATGTTGTGCTGGAGCGCCTCTCGCTTGAGGCTGTACATCACGTCCGTGATGCGGATCTGGCGGGGGCAATGCACCGCGCAGGAGTAGCAGGATGCGCACAGCCAGATGGACTGGCAGGTCAGCGCGTCCTCCCGGAAGCCTTCCCGCACCAGTGCGATGATGCGGCGGGGAGCGAAGTCCATGTAAATCGAGAGCGGGCATGTCCCCGAGCACGTCCCGCACTGCAGGCAGGAAAACAGCCCTTCGCATCCCGGCCGCTCCGCCACCTGTTGGGCCCAGTCGGGGTCCGCCTCCCGCTGGAACTTCATCTTTCGCTTCATCTCCGGCTTAAGCCAGAATGCCTTCAACCTCTTCATAGATCTCCTCGTCCTCGAACAGGTTCTGCCGGATCGATCCCGATGGGCAGGCGGCCACGCACGTGCCACAGCCTTTGCACAGAACTTCGTTGATGCTGGCTTTCTTTTGTTCCTCGGCGAACCGGATCGCCTGGTACGGGCACAGCGGCAGGCACGTCTTGCAGCCGGAACAGGCGTCCTCCAGAATGTGCGCGGTGTCAGGTTCCAGTTCCACCACGCCGGCGTCGATCAACGCCAGCGCCTGGGCCGCGGCCGCTCCCGATTGCGCCACCGTATCGGGAATGTCCTTCGGCCCCTGGCAGCATCCCGCCAGGAAGATCCCGTCCGCGAACGTATTCACCGGCGCCAGCTTGGGGTGGCGCTCCAGGAAGAAGCCGTCGCCTGAGCAGCCTATGTTGAACAGGCGCCGGACCTCGTTGGAATCCGTGCGCGGCTCCAGGCCCGCCGACAGCACCACCATGTCCACCGGATATTTGCGGACCATGCCCAGCAGCGTGTCTTCCGCCTGGACGATCAGGCGGCCGTCGCCGTTGCCCGCCGGATAAACATCCGCCGCCTTCCCCCGCACGAACACGACGCCTTCCTCGGCCACCCGGTTGTAGAACTCCTCGAACCCTTTGCCGGGCGCGCGGATATCGATATAGAAGTTGTAGACCGCGGCCCCCGTCTTCTCCTTGATCAGGTGGGCCAGCTTCAGCGAGTACATGCAGCACACCCGCGAGCAGTAGCGGTTCGTGTGGTGGTCGCGGCTGCCCACGCAGTGCACGATCCCCACGCTCGCCGGCTTGCGGCCGTCGCGCAGCGTCACCTCGCCCCCGGTTGGCCCCGAGGCGTTCACCAGCCGCTCGACCTCCAGCGACGTATAAACATTCGGATAGACTCCGTATCCGTAGTACGGAATCCGCGTGGCGTCGAACATCTCGAAACCCGTCGCCAGGATGATGGCGCCGACCTGGATCGTGCGCATCTCCTCCCGCTGGTGGAAGTCGATGGCGTTTCGCTCGGCGCACACCTCTACGCAGGTCTTCTTGCACTTCCCGCTTTTGAATTCGATGCAGGTCTCCGGATCGATGACCACCACCTGCGGCACCGCCTGCGGAAACGGAATGTAGATGGGCTTGCGTTTGCTCAGCCCCAGGTTGAATGCGTCGGGCGCCTTCGCCTGCTTGTACACGCATGCCTGGATGCATTCCTGGCAGCCTGTGCAGAGGTCCTCCAGGACATACCGCGGCTTCCGGCGCACGGTGACCGAATAGTTGCCCACGTAGCCTTCCACCTGGCGCACCTCGGAATAAGTCCAGAGCGTGATGTTCTTGTGCGCTTTCACGGCGGTCATCTTGGGCGTCAGGATGCAAGCGGCGCAATCCAGCGTGGGAAAGGTCTTGTCGAACTGCGCCATGTGGCCGCCGATGGTCGGCTCGCGCTCCACCAGGTAGACGTGCTTTCCGGCCTTCGCCAGGGTGAGGGCGGCATCGATGCCGGCAATTCCGCCGCCCACCACCAGAACTTCGGAGTGAATCGGCGCCTCCCTCGGTTCGAGGGGCACGTGCCACTTCACGCGGCCCACCGCCGCGCGAACCAGGTCCATGGCCTTCTCGGTTGCCGCCAGCCGGTCGGCGTGCACCCAGGAATCGTGCTCCCGCAAATTGACCATGTGGAAGTAGTACCGGTTCAGGCCGGCCTGTGCCACGGCTTCGCGGAAGGTGTGCTCGTGCAGGTGCGGAGAGCACGCCGCTACGATGATGCGGTTCAGCCCGCGCTCGCCGATGTCCTGCCGGATCAACTCCTGTCCCGGGTCCGAGCACATGTATTTGTACTCGCGCGCCAGCGTCACTCCGGGCAGGCTGCCGGCATATCGGACCAGGGCCTCTACGTCGACCGTGGCGGCGATATTGGTGCCGCAGTGGCACACGTACACGCCGATCCGGACATTGCTGTCGGTTACCCCATGGCTTGCTCCACCAGTTCGGCCAGTTCTTTGACTTCGAGCCTGTCTTCCAGCCCCGCTGTTTTCAGCGCATCCTGGAACATCACCAGGTCCTTCGGGCATACGACCACCAGCGTGCGCACCCCCGTGGCCGCGGCTTCGCGCACGCGAGTGACCGCCGGCCGATCCTTGAACACCGGCGGATCTTCCATCCAGATCCGGCCTCCTCCCGCACCGCAACAGTAAGAGTACGTTTTGTTTTGCGGCATCTCCACCAGCTTCAGTCCTAAAGCCGCCATGACGTGCCGCGGGGCTTCGAAGATGGCGTTGTAACGCCCCAGGTAGCAGGGGTCGTGGTACGTGACCTTCATGTGGAGCTTGTTCCGCGGCGTCAGATCGCCTGTGGCGATCAACTGGTGGAGAAGCTGCGTGTGGTGCAGCACCGTCGCCGGCCCGTTCGTGCCGGGGTACTCGTGTTTCAAAGCCTGGAAGCTGTGCGGGTCCGTCGTGACGATTTCATCGAAATGCGCCTTGGCGAACGATTTCGAGTTCTTGTCCCGCAGGCTTTCAAACAGGCCTTCTTCGCCCGCCAGCCGCGCGTCGTTGCCGGAGTTCGATTCCCCCTCGTAGAGGATGCCGAAATCCAGGCCGGCCTTTTGGAACACGCGCGCGGCCGTGCACGTGGCCGCGGTCACGCGGGGGTCGTAGGAGCAGTAGTCGCCCACGAACCACAGGAAATGCACCGGTTCTTTCCGGGCGTCTTTAATGTGGAAATCCAGTTGTTGCGTCCACTTCGGGCGGCCCCGCGGAGGGGCCCCGAACGAGTTTCCATAACGTGTCAGATTCTTGAAGGCTTCCTGAAGAGACGGATCCATATCGCTCTCTCCAATCAGGCGCCGGCGCATTTCGATCAGCACGGGGACGTGCTCGTTCATGACCGGACACCGTTGCATACACGCCAGGCAACTGGTGCAAGCCCAGATCTCCTGGCGTGTGACCGCCTCGCCGGTGAACTTACCGTTGTCACCGGACGCGGCATTCCGCACCAACTCTTTCATGTGGTGCATGAGCATCTTGGGCGACAGCGCGAAGCCGCTCTGGAACGCCGGGCACGCCCGGTCGCACCGGCCGCATTCCGCGCAGGCCAGCCCGCTGAACAACTGCCGCCAGGTGAATTCTTCGGGTCTGTCCGCCCCGGGCGAAGCCTCCGGGACGCGGCCCGGCTGGAGCGACGCGAAGAAAACCCCGAACGGCGAGGCCAGCAGATGCAGGTGTTTGGAGTAAGGCAAATACGCGAGGAATCCCAGGACCGTCGCCATGTGCACCCACCACATCGCCCGCGAAACGGCCGGTGCCGAGACGCGATACCATTGCCCGGCCAGCGAGGACAGAAGCACCACCGCGATGAGCCCCAGGATGATGGAGGCGTCTCTCGACTTCTCCAGCCGGGGAGGCGCGAAGAAATAGCGGCGCACGGCAGCCACTGCCAGCGCCGCCAGGCCGATGATGCCGAACACCGCTAGCACGCCGCGCATCCACCCCACTTCTTCGGCGTACGGGATCGGAAGAACGGGCAGCAATCCGCGCACCAGGTTCCAGAAAAAGCTCGCGGCAAACACCACGAAGGCCCAGAAGATCGCCAGGTGGGCCGCGCCTGCCACGGGCTCCTCCAGCAGGCGGCGCTGCCCCAGGACGTTCACCGCGACCAGCTTCAACCGCTCTGGAATGCGGTCCCATCTTTTCTCCGGGCGTGCCGCCGCCAGGACGTTTACATATTGATACACCCGGTGGCCGAACAGTCCGAAGGCGGCCAGCGTCAGGATCCAGAGGCAGATGGCCGTGCTAGGCATGGTGAGCCGCGGCCCTCTTCGACTCGATCGCGGCGGTCAGGGACGGCAGCGTCTCCACGACGTCCGCCACGATGCCGTAATGCGCCACGTTGAAGATCGGCGCCCGCGGATCGCTGTTCACCGCGACGATGATGCCGGAGTCCTTCATGCCTTCGATGTGCTCCGGCGCGCCGCTGATCCCCAGCGCCACGTACAGCTTCGGTTTGACCGTCAGCCCGGACTTGCCGATCTGCCGCGACATCGGAAGCCATCCCTGGTCGATCACCGGTCTCGACCCGGCCACCGCGCCGCCCAGCGTCTTTGCCAGGTCTTCCGCCAGCCCCAGATTGTCCCGGCTCTGTATGCCGCGGCCCACCGCCACCAGCACTTCCTGCCTCGTGAGATCAACATCGCCCGCTTCCGGGTCGACGTATCTCTTCAGGCGCACCGCCGGTTCCTCCAGCACAACCGTGACCTCTTCCACCGGCGGAGTCCGGTCGGAGCGGCCCTTGTCCGCCGGCCGGGCGCCGGGCCAAATGCCCAGGATGGCCGGCTCCGAGGCCGTCTCCACTTCGGCTTCTATCTTTCCCCCGTACATCACGCACACCGCCCGGAGCCGGCCGTCCACGACCTTGATGTCTTTGCAGAAATTCACGGCCGCCACGCCCAGCCGGATCGCCAGCAGCGTGCTCACGCCCAGCATGACGTTGGTCAGCGGCGCCAGCAGCGCGAGCGGCCTACTGTCCGCCAGGACTTGCGCCAGCGCCTCCGCGTAAGGCTGCGGCACGGGCTCCGCCAGAAGCGCGTGGTCCACATAAACCACCGAGTCCGCCGCGCCCAGCGTTTGCGCCAGTTCCTTCAGGTTCGAGCCGACCAGGATTGCGGTGAGCGGCACGCCGAGTTGTCCGGCGGCTTCTCTCCCGAACGCCAGCGTTTCGTACGTCACGTCGGAGATGCGTCCCCGCCATTGTTCGGCCAATACGCAAATGCTTCCAGTCATTGTCGTCGCCTCCTCAGAAAATGCCGCGCCCGGCCAGAATTTCGCAGAGCTGTTCCGAGACCCGCTCACCAGATCCGTCCAGAATCACCGCGTGGCCCGCTGGCTCGTTGCGTCTCATGCCGACCACCTGCACCGTGGGAAAGCCCCCGTCCGCCAGCGTGGGAACCGGAGTGGCATCGATTCTTTGGGATTTCATGGCCGCCCGCACCTTCGCCACCGGGACATAGCGCGGCGGTTTCTCCGCGGCCTGCATGCCCAGAACCGCGGGAAGCCGCACTTCGAATTCGCCTCGCACCCCGCCCGGATACTCTTTGGTCGCCACCGCCGTCTTGCCCGCGGCATCCAGCACGACCCGCGTGATGATTCCCAGGTATGGCCGGCCAAGTTCGTGAGCCAGCAAGGGCGCGATTAGCCCGTCCAGGTCGTCGATGGCCTGAACGCCGGTGAGCATCAGGTCCGCCTCGATCAATCCGGGATCGTGCTCGATGGCCTGCGCCAACGCTCGCGCCGCCATCCGGGTGGAGAGCCCCGCATCCACCCCGACGATCTTGACGACGCGGTCCGCCCCCTTGGCCAGCGCGGTGAACAGGGCATCGTCAACCTCCGGCGCATCCAGCGCCAGCACCGTCACTTTGGCGCCGTGCCGCTCCTTGAGCAGCAGCGCTTCTTCCAGCGCGTGATCGTCCGATTCGCTCAGGATCATGCGCAGATACTCCAGATCCAGCCCCTTTCCGTCGGGGGCAATCTCCAGGTCCTCCACGACGTCGGGCACCATTTTCAGCAAAACCACGATGTGCATGGCTATTCCTCCATTGCCTCGGCCAGGAGTTCGGTGACGTCCCGGACCATCATTCGTTTGTCGTAGCCCACCACCTTGAGGGCATCCTCGAAGCGTGAGACTTCGTAAGGGCAGGAAACCGCCAGGACGTCGGCGCCGGTCGCCACGGCCTCCCGGACACGGCGCTCCGACAGCCGCTCGTAGCCCTTCGCCTTGAAGTAAGTGTCCAGCCACATGCCGCCGCCTCCGCCGCCGCAGCAGATGGCGTTGACGCGGTTGTGAACCATTTCGATCAGTTTCACGCCCGGGATCGCCTGCAACAGCATCCTGGGCGCTTCGTAAAATTCGTTCTGCCGTCCCAGGCAGCACGAGTCGTGATAGGTCACCTTGTAGTCGAGTTTCCGCGCCAGCAGCGGTTTGAGCCGGTCGAGGTATCTCCCCAGAAAGGGAGTGGTGTGTTCCAGCGGCCAGTTGAAACCCAGCGCCGGGTAGCGGTTCTTGAAAGCGTTGTGCGCGTGCGGGCAGGAAGTCACCAGCCGCTGGAACCGGTACTTTTGGAAGACCGCCATGTTGTAGTCCATGAGCGTCTCGAACAGCCCCGGCTCCCACGTCAGGCGTCCGCACTCGCCGGCGCACTTCTCTTCATTGCCGAGAATTGCGAAGTCGATTCCCAACCGGTGAAAGATTTTCGCGGTGGCCCGGCTGGTATCCTGGCCGCGCGGGTAGAAAGAGGTGTAGCATTCCACGAACCAGAGGACGTCCGCGGGCCTCGGATCCTCGGCCAGAATGCGGATGGGGACTCCCGCCGTTTTGACCCAGGCGGCCCGTTTGCGCGATGGCTCGCCCATCGGGTTGCCGTAGCGCAGGGTGTTCTGCAGCGCCTTCTGCAGCTCGCCGGGCAGCTCCGGCATATGCGTCAGGGTCTGTTCCTTCATCAACGGCAGAAGGATCTCGGTCAGCCGGATTCCGCGCGGGCATTTCGCCATGCACGCATAGCACGCCACGCAGGAAAGCAGGCTGTCGCTGGTGAAGACCTTCTCCAGCATCCCCGCGCGCATCATGGCGATCATGCGGCGGGGCGGAAACTCCATCACGTCGCCGTAGGGGCACGTGCCGGTGCACGCGCCGCATTGCAGGCAGGTCAGGATCTCCGTCCCCTCGGGGTACCGGGGGAGAGTCTCCAGGGTCACCGAACACGTGCCCATCGGTCATCTCCGCGCTGCGCCCGGCCGGCGCAATGCCCTATGGGGCGAAATTCCAGGCCAGCACCTGGTGCCCGCCCGTGGCCAATCCTATATGTTGGAACCCCCCGCGCGCTGGCTTCGGCCCGCCGGGCGGCCCACAAACCATACAGCTTCCCGTCGACCCCGCATCGGCGAACGTTCGTTTTCTCGGCGTTTCTCCCTCGTCACCACGGCTTCCCACGATTCGAGCCGTTTATGATTAGGATTTTAGCACCTACTTATCCTTTTTCAATCAATCATTCGATCCGGCGGATACCCTGGGTGCCGTCAGGATTCCCACAGTCTGTCGGTTTTTTGATCAGGCTTGTGGGGCAGGTTGGCAACAGTTGGCAACCTGCGGCGGGTTGTCAACTGTTGTCAACCCGCCCGGCGAGCCATGCTCGCCGGGCTTCAAATCTCTATGGATCGGACCCCTTGCCGCCCCGTCAGGAATTCGAGATGTTGATCCCAGAGCTGGACAGCGTGTTCAGAATGATCCCCATCGGATTGAGCGGGCCGTTCTGCGTCGCGCTGCTCTGGAAGGCCGCCAGAAACTGATCCATCACCTGGCTCGTGCTGCTCGAGCTGCTGGTGCTCGAAGCGCTAGTCGAGCTGCTGGAATCGCTGCCCGAACCGGCGGAGGCCGCGTGGGAATGATGATGGTGGTGGTGATGGCCGCCGATCGCCTGGGCCAGATCCTGGATGTTTGGGAGTTGGCCGCTCGTCGAGGCGTTGGTGAAGTCCGTCGCAAGCTGGGTGAGTTGAGTCGCCGCCGTCGTATTGCCGTTCGTCTGGGCAGTTTGCGCGGCCTGTGTCAGGTTCGTCGCGATTTGCCCGGTGATCTGCTGGTACTTGGTTGGATTCGATTGCTGAAGCTGCTGGAGCGTGCTCATCAATTGAGCGAACGGTGAAAGCTGGGGGCTGTCTGGCTGGAGCGTGAGCGAAGACGTGCCGACGCCGTTCAGATTGTTCCCGGCCGAATTGGTGGTCAAGCCGGTGCCCTGGAGAGCGGTGCTGAGTACCGACTGTAGATAGCTGCTGGAAAGCATGTTTATAGAACCCATGCTGTGCGACTCGCATTTTTACTGCCGCTCCCGCAGTGCCTCGAGATACTGAAAACGTGGGCCCGGCGCATCCGCCGCTCTGTCAACTTTCTGACGGAGTGGCGAATTCTTGGCGGCCCCGTGTGAGATCGCGCGGCTTACTCCCCGATAGCCCGTTCGAAGTATTCGATGGTGAGCTTGAGCCCCTCGCGGAGCGGCACCGTGGGCTGCCACCCGAGCGCTTTCCGCGCCAGGGAAATGTCCGGGCACCGTTGCACCGGGTCGTCCTGCGGCAGCGGGCGCGAAACGATTTCCGATCGGGAACCGGTCATCGAGACAACCATCTCCGCCAGTTCCCGGATGGAGAATTCGTCGGGATTGCCGATGTTGACCGGCCCCGTCAGCCCTTCCGTGTTCATGAGCCGCAGGACCCCTTCGATGAGGTCCGACACATAGCAGAACGAGCGCGTCTGCGCGCCGTCGCCGCAAACCGTGATGGGCTCGTTGCGCAGCGCCTGCACGATGAAGTTGCTCACCACACGGCCATCGTGGATGGCCATCCGCGGGCCGTAGGTATTGAAGATGCGCACGATCCGGACATCCACGCCGTTCTGGCGGTGATAGTCCATCATGAGCGTTTCGGCCACGCGCTTCCCTTCGTCGTAGCAACTGCGCACGCCCACCGGGTTGACGTGGCCCCAGTACGACTCGGCCTGTGGATGCTGCGACGGATCGCCGTAAACCTCCGAGGTCGAAGCCTGCAGCAGGCGCGCCCGCACCCGCTTGGCCAGGCCCAGCATGTTGATCGCACCCATCACGCAGGTCTTGACCGTCTTGACCGGGTTGTACTGGTAGTGCACGGGCGATGCGGGGCACGCGAAGTTGTAGATCTGATCCACTTCCAGCAGGATGGGGTTGACCAGGTCGTGGCGGATCAGCTCGAACCGCGGGTTGGACAGCAGGTGCGCGACGTTCGCTCTCGCCCCCGTAAAAAAGTTGTCCAGGCACAGCACCTCCGCGCCCGAGTCTACGAGGCGGTCGCAGAGATGGCTTCCCAGGAAGCCCGCGCCGCCGGTCACCAGAATGCGTTTCACTTCCAAGCCGGTCCTCAACGGACTGTACCACGATTGGCAAATCGCTGCCGGGCGGCGAGCGCCGCGGCCGGACCCCGCGAACCTCCTGCTACAATTCTTGCTGCATGTTCCGTAAGGTCCTGATTGCCAACCGTGGGGAGATCGCGGTCCGCGTCCTGCGCACGTTGCGCGAGATGGGGATTGCCGGCGTGGCCGTCTACTCCGATGCCGACCGCACGTCCCTGCACGTGCGCATGGCCGATGAGGCCGAGCGCATCGGGCCGCCGCCCTCCGCCGACAGCTACTTGAGAATCGATCGCATCATCGATGCCGCCAGGAAGCACGGCGCCGAGGCCATCCATCCGGGCTACGGCTTCCTGAGCGAGAACGCCGACTTCGCCGCCGCCTGCGCGGACGCGGGATTGGTGTTCATCGGTCCCTCGGCCGATTCCATCCGCCGCATGGGCTCGAAAACCGCCGCTCGCCGGACGGCCATCGCGGCCGGCGCGCCTGTAGTTCCCGGGACGGACCACGGCGTCACGCTCGACGAGGCCGTCGAGTTCGGGCGCGGCCACGGCTACCCCGTCCTGTTGAAGGCCGTCGCCGGCGGCGGCGGTAAGGGCATGCGGGTCGTGGATCGCGAAAGCGACCTGGCATCCGCGCTGCGCGACGCCTCGAGCGAGGCCCAGCGCGCCTTCCGCAGCGGCGAGGTCTACGTCGAGAAGCTGATCGACCAGCCGCGCCACATCGAAATCCAGGTCCTGGGCGACCAGCACGGCAACATGGTGCACTTGGGCGAGCGCGAATGCTCCATCCAGCGCCGCCATCAGAAGGTCATCGAGGAGTGCCCGTCGCCGCTCGTGGCGCTCCATCCCGAGATGCGCCACGCCATGGGCCAGGCCGCCATCCACGCCGCCCGCGCCGCCGCGTACTACAACGCCGGAACCGTCGAATTCCTGGTGGACCGCGACCGCCGCTTCTACTTCCTCGAGATGAACACGCGCCTCCAGGTGGAGCACCCCGTCACCGAACTGGTCACCGGCCTGGACCTGGTGCGTCTGCAGATCGAAATCGCCGCCGGTGCCCGCCTGCCGTTCGCACAGGAAGCGGTCGCCTGGCGCGGCTGCGCCATCGAATGCCGCATTTACGCGGAGGACCCCTACAACAATTTCCTCCCGTACCCGGGCAGGCTCACCCGCCTCTCGCGTCCCTTGGGGCCCGGGGTCCGCCTCGACGGCTGCGTCTACAACGGCTGGACCGTCCCCATGGAATACGATCCCCTGCTGGCCAAGCTCGCGGTGTGGGCCGGCACTCGCGGCGAGGCCGCCGATCGCATGGTCCGCGCGCTCCGCGAGTACGACGTCGGCGGCATCCGCACCAACATCGGCTTCTTCCGCCAGATCCTGGAAGACGCGGAATTCCGAGCCGGCCGCCTCCACACCGGCTTCATCGACGATTTCTTCCAGCGCCACCAGGCTCCCCAACCGCCGCGCGATCTCGCGGCCGTGGCGGCGCTCGCCGCGGCCCTGCACGCCACGCGGCCTGAGCCGGACGCTCCGTTGGGCGGAAACGGGCCGGCCGGCGCCGGCCGATGGCTCGCCTCCGGGCGAAACGACCTGCTCAGATGAAGCTCTCGCTCACCATCAACGGCGCCGAGGACGCCATCGAAATCCTGGCGCCCGCTCCGGACTGCCGCTTCCGCATCGGCGGCGAAGACGCACGCGACGCCCAGGTGGAGGCTCCCGAGCCCGGCGTCTACTCGGTGCTGATGGACGGGCGCAGCTACGACGCGCGCGTGGAGCAGACCGCCGCCGGCGCCATCGTGGTGGTCATCGATGGGTACCGCTTCGAGGTGGAGGTGCGCGATCCGCGCCGCTGGACCCCGAAAGCGGGTGGCCGCGGCGGCGACGGCGCGCAGAACCTCACGGCCCCCATGCCCGGCAAAGTGGTGCGCGTGCTGGCCGCCGCCGGCGACGTGGTCGAAGCCGGCCAGGGCGTGGTGGTGGTGGAAGCCATGAAGATGCAGAACGAAATCAAGGCGCCCCGCGCCGGCCGCGTGATCGCCGTCCCCGCCAAAGAGGGCGCGACGGTCGCCGCCGGCGATGTGCTCGCTACGATCGAGTAGTGCCGCCGGCTTTCGAAAACGCCATCCCCGCGAAGCTCACCACGCTGTGCTCGTCGATGTTCCACTGCTCGTAGCGCAGCAGCTCGCCGCGCGCTTCGGGGACGGCTTTCAGGAAGGTATAGAACGGCGCGGAGCCGCACCATTTGAGGTCGTCGCGATTCTCCGTCACCAGCTCCCAGAAGCCCGCGGCGTCCGCGGCGTTGATGCGCGTGATGCGGTCCTGGTCGCGGGCCCCGATCTCGCTCATGACTCCCTGGTTCGCAGCCGCCCGGAAATCGTCGCCGTAGCGGGCGCCCATGTGAGCCATGTCTACCCCCAGCACCCACAAGAGGCGTCCGGCTTCGCGGTCGTTCATCTCGCCCAGCGCGTCCAGGAACTGCCTGACCCCGTCCTCGTCTTCGGGCCGTCCGCCGCCGCGAAGGCTGCGCGCGTAGGGACCGCACAGGATCGGCACGATCCGCACGTCCGGGCCCAGCATGTGTTGCAAGAAGAGCACCTGAAACTCGATCGTGTGCTCGAAGGAGTGGCAGTAGTCCTCCATCGCCACGGCGCCGCCGCCGCGCTCCTCCAGCCAGTCCACCAGCCGCCGGTCGGTGACCGCCTCACCCAGCGGCGTGACGAAATTCTTCCGCGTCAGCCCGAACCTCTCGGGCTCGCCGTAGTGCGAGGTCCCCAGGATCACGAAGGTGCGATCGCGCATCTCCGGGCCCAGCATGCGGTAGGCGTCGCGGTAGGATTGCCAGCCGCCCTCGGGACTCACGTGCGGGGCGGCAATGCCGACCAGGTTGCCGTCCGCCGCGGGGACGCCGGCGCCGGGCATGTAGCGCGCCATGGTTTCGCGCAGCGGTTCGGCCGTGTCCGGATAAGCCGAACCCGCGTGGACCGGCGTGCGCACCTCCGCTTCCGCGAATTCGCGCCGCCGTTCCTGCTCCAGCCGCGCAAACGCTTCGTCCTCCAGAAAACCGGCAGCGCTCAACGTTTCCACCAGGTGCCGCTGGATCTCGCCGACCTCCAGGCTGTTGGTCACGCGCACCAGCGCGGCCCGCAGGTCGAGGTCCGTGTGCTGCCCGTCGAAGCAGTGAAGGCACTCCACCAGCACCGGTGGAATCACCAGCATGGCGTCCGAGAAGCGGTACGGATCGCGAATGAACAGCCCCGGATGGTCCGGCGACGGGGACGGCATGAAGTCCACATTCGAGCGCAGCCGAGGCAGTGTTTGAGGCAAGCCTCTATATCGTAGCGCATACCGGCTCAGCAGCCCGCCCCCGCCAGCGCCCCGTACTTTCGCAGCAGCTCGTAAATCACCACGCCGCCCGCGGTGGCGACGTTGAGCGAGTGCTTGGCGCCCAGCATGGGGATGCGCACGTGTGTGTCGCACAGCGCCGAAATCTCCGGCCGGATGCCCTCCACTTCGTGGCCGAAAATCACGCACACCGGGAACCGCGGCATCCACTCGAACAGGTCCACCGCGTGCACCCTGGTTTCGATGGCGGCGATCTCGTAACCGTGCCCCCGCAGCTCGCCGATCAGCGGAACAGGCTCCCAGGTGTGCTCCCAGGCCACCGTTTCCTCGGCCCCCAGGGCGGTCTTGGTGATGCCGCGCTGCGGAGGGCGGCCGGTAATTCCGCACAGGTACAGCTTCTCCACCCGGGCGGCATCCGCGGTGCGAAAGAACGAGCCCACGTTGTACAGGCTGCGTACATTGTCCAGCAGCACGGCCACCGGCAGCGGCCGGATGTGCTGGTAGAAGGCGCCGGCCGCGGTCGCCTGGAAGGGAAGCCGGTCCATGAATGTTACACTAATGTTCGCATGTCCATGCTGTCGATCGTGATTCCGATCCACAACGAGGAGCCCTCCATCCTGCCGCTCTACGACCGGCTCACCTCGGTCCTGGAGCAGTTGCAGCGGCCCTACGAAATCCTCTTCGTGGACGATGCTTCCTCCGATCGGAGCTTCGTGCTTCTGGCCAATCTGGTGGAGACCGACGGGCACCTGAAAGTCATCCGCCTGCGCCGCAACTTCGGCCAGACCGCGGCGCTTTCGGCCGGCTTCCACGAATCCAAGGGCGACGTGATTATCGCCATGGACGGCGATCTCCAGCACGCCCCCGAGGACATCCCCGCGCTGCTCCGGAAGATCGACGAAGGATTCGACATCGCCAGCGGCTGGCGCACGCACCGCGTGGATAATGCCGTCCTGCGCAAGATTCCGTCGCGCATCGCCAACTGGCTGATGGCCAAGGCTTCGGGTTTGGATCTCCACGATTTCGGCACCACCTTCAAGGCGTACCGCGCCGAGGTGCTGAAGGACGTGAATCTCTACGGCGAGCTGCACCGCTTCATCCCCGCGCTGGCCAGCTTCTATGGCGCGCGCATCGCCGAGGTGCCCATCCGCAACACGCCGCGCGCCGCCGGCGATTCGCACTATGGAATCGGCCGCACCTTCCGCGTCTTGTTCGACATCCTGACCATCAAGTTCCTGCTGAAGTATTTCACCCGGCCCATGCATTTCTTCGGCACCCTCGGGCTGGCCGGCACGGGATTCGGCGGCGGCATCATGGTTTACCTGCTGGTCAAGAAGCTGTTGGGGTACGACATCGTGATCGAGCACGGCCCCCTCATGATGGCCGGCGGCCTGCTGCTTCTGGGCGGCCTGATGATGTTCTCCACCGGCCTGATCGGCGAAATGATGATGCGGACCTACTTCGAAAGCCAGGACCGCCGCATCTACGCCGTGCGCGAAATCCTCACCCGCAAGCAGCGCGGCGTCGCGCGGTAGACCTTTTAAGAGCCTCCACAGAAGGCGGTCCAGTCCCATCCCGTCGGCTCTTATTAGCGCGCCTGCTTTGCTCCGATCGCCTCCGCGATGATTGCCGTCACCAGGCTATTGATGCTGACACCCTCGTTCTCGGCCTGTTTGGTTAGCTTCGAGTACAGGGTCCGGGGCAGGCGCTGGCGCCACTGAGCGGCTTCGATGCTAGGCTTTGGTATCCTTCGGCCCGACTCCTTGAACACCTCGATACAATCGAGGAGGGCTTCCCGGCCATTCGTGATCGCCTCTTCAATGGTCTCGCCGTCGGACATGCATCCGGGAATATCCGGGTACTCTACCAAATATCCGCCACCCTCTTCCTTTGACAAGGGCCGAACCGTAAACTGGTACTGGTCAAGATTTCGATTCGAAGTTGTTCTCACTTTGTTCTGATACCTCCCGCAGCGTCGATCAGCGCCACAAATTGCTTGATGTATACCGGCTTAATCGGACGCTTTGCTGGCACCGACACGATCTCCCGCACACCGGGCGCGCTGAAAATCACGTGGCTGCCGCCACGGCCGGGCCTGCGCCACTCGACGAAGTTCTCCTCCGCTACCGCCTGCAATTCTTCGATGCGCCAGCCCATTCGATTCTTGCGCATCTTCTGCAGAGCTTTCCCGCCAGCCACAATCACGATGATACCGCATTCGGTATCACTTTCCCGTTGCGCCTCCTGACAGCAGCGTCCGGCCCTGCATGCGGAGCGCCTCGGCCAGCTCGTGCGGCGTGCGCTCCACAGCCGCTCGGATTTCTTTCACGGGCAATCCCAGGAACTTGAGAGCTAGGATTTGCTCCAGCCGTTCCAGATGCCGCTCTGTGTACAGCCGATAACCCGCACCGCTTCGTCCAGGCTGTAACAACCCCAGCCGTTCGTAGTGGCGCAATGCCTTGTTGGTGATCCCCGCAAGCCGCGCGAACTCGCGAATCCGATACAGGGTGCCGAACCGCACCCTCCAACACAGATTTTCAACCTTGCCCTGAGGTCCAAGCCAAGCGCTCACAAACCGGTTTCACGATTTGCTGCTTGCACTCGAACTGTCGCTGCGAGACCGCAGGAGCTGCTTCATCGCGCTGGTCCGCGCCGCTCGCAACGGGGTCAGGCCCTTGCTCCCCGTTGAATGCACATCCGCTCCTCTTGCCAGCAATAGCGAGGTTACCTGAATCTGGTCGCAATTGACCGAACGCCGGAGAGGACTGTCGCCAAGGGAATCCCGGGCATCGATGTCTGCTCCGCAATCCAGCAGGGCCTCGGCGATCTCCAGGTTGCCTCGCCGGGCAGCCATGTGCAATGCGGTGCACCGTTTCGCGCCGCCGCTGGCGTTCACATTCGCGCCCCTCTGCCGAAGAGCGCGGACAACGTCTCCGCCGTCCGGGGCTTTGTACTCGTTCGCCAGGCAATACAGAGGAGTGTGGCTGCCTCCGTCCGGCGCGTTGGGATCCGCGCCGAGCCGCAGAAGCAGCTCCACCATTGTCCGATTGCCCTGGGCGGACGCCGCGTGCAGCAGGGTGCGGCCCGCGTAACGTTCCCGCACAAACGCGGGATCGTGAGTTACTCTTTCTTCGACATAGCGCAGCATCGCTGGGTTCCGGCTGCCCATCATCAGCGCCAGCAGGCCCGCCAAAACGGAGCGGTTGCGCTGGAACCGGTTTCGTAAGCTCTCCGCCGCCGCGATTGCGCGATCCGCCTCCCCTCCGCGCACGGCCGCTACAGCTTCGTCGAGCCCGCATTGGGCATCCCAGCGCCGGGCAACCTCCCGCCGTATGGCGTCGCCGGGCGGCTCACCGGGATCCGCGGCGGCCGGAGTTGGTTCGCCGCTGTTGACGACATGCGCGGACGACCGCTCAAAAAACTCGCGTAAGGCATGGCGAAGAGGCTCGTCGATCTGCGCGTCATCGAGGGCTTTCACCATGTTTTCCATCCAAGCCGCCCTTTCCTTTTGCCGGATCCTGAAGCGAAGGTGCGATTCCCGGAGGCTCAACCACCACCGGAATTGCGTATCCTCGCTCGGGCCTTCGAAGACCTGGGCCAGGAAGGCAGTGAACTCCTCGATGGCGCAGCGGAAGGTCTTTCCGGGAAAAAGAGGACGAAGCACGGGATCCCGATCCACGCGGGAATAAAAAGCCACCGCGAGCCGGCGCCAGGCCGCCGTGCCGCCAATGGCCTGATGCAGATCGGGGCCCTCGACTCTCGAGTGGGGAGTTGCAGCCGGGAGCTTCTCAGCCATACAACGAATTCTCTCGCACTTGAAATGGAACCGCACAAGCCGCCACCGCCGGCGCCGGCCCGTCCCGGCGGTACAATCAAGACGGCCGTGCGCAGACTCTGGGTAGACATTCGCGCCGCGGTGGCGCGCCGCATCCGGTACCGAATCACGCGCGGCGGCCTGCTGTTCACCTTCGCCATCCTGGTGGTCGGACTGGGCGCCGTCGTTTCCGCCAACAACCTGCTCTTCCTCATCCTGGCGGCCATGCTGGCTACCTTGCTGGTCTCCGGGTTCGTCAGCCGCTTGTGCCTGGCGGCGCTCGAACTGGATTTTCTGGTGCCCGAACACGTGGCCGCGCGCCGTTCGGTGCCGGGCAAGCTTTTCGTGCGGAATCAGAAGTGGTTCATGCCGTCGTTTTCCATCCGCGTGGAAGGTGTGCGCGATCCCGCCAGCCCCACGCTCAAATCGGGGATCTATTTTCCGCTGATTGCCGGACGCGCCACGGTCGAAGAGACGGTCGAGGTTCGGTTTCCGCGGCGCGGGGCGTACCGCCAGAACAGCTTTGCGTTCTCCACCGCGTTTCCCTTCGGGTTCCTCGAGAGATCCGCGCGAGTCACGCTGCGCCGCGAAATGGTGGTGTATCCCTCGATCGATCCGCAGCCCGGCTTCGACGACCTGCTGGCGGGAATCGCCGGCGAAATCGAAACCCACTACCGCGGCCTCGGAAGAGACTTCTACCGCATCCGGCCTTACCAGGCGCTGGAGAGCGCGCGGCACGTGGACTGGAAGGCTTCGGCGCACGTGGGCAGTTTGCAGGTCCGGGAGTTCGCCCGGGAGCAGGAACAGACGGTCGAGATCTTCCTCGACCGCGACATCCCGCACGACCTGGATGCGTGGTTCGAATACGCCATCGATTGCTGCGCCTTTCTGGTCTGGCGCCTCTCCAGCCAGGGCGCGGCCATTCATTTCCGTTCCAACGGGTTCGACTTCCGCCAGCCGGAAGAGGGCGACATATATACTATTCTCAAGTACCTGGCTTTGGTGTATCCGCAATCCGCCACTGTACTGGAGGGGCCTCTGGATGAGACCAGCTACAAGATTGTTATCACGCCGTCGCCCCGGCGTTTCAGCGAAGCCGGCTGGGCGGGCGCTCGCGTGCTCGATCCCGGCGTGCTGGCCGCGCCGGTGCCGGGCGCTGGCCTGCTGGATCCTGATGTGCCTCCCCTGCCTGTCGCCCGCGCAGTCCCCGGAGAAGACGCCTGAGCCCGTCAAGACCTCCATCACCGTAACGGAAAAAATTTCGGCCGAGGCGCCGGCGAATATCTCCGTGGTCGACGCCCAGGCGCTGGAAGAGACGCCGGGAACGGATCTGGACGACCGGTTGAAGGAGGTGGCGGGCTTCAGCCTGTTCCGGCGAACCTCCTCCGTGGTGGCCAATCCCACCACTCAGGGGATTTCGCTGCGCGGCATCGGATCGTCGGGCGCCAGCCGCACCCTGGTGCTGTGGGACGGCATTCCAGCCAACGATCCGTTCGGCGGCTGGGTTTATTGGTCGCAGTTTATTCCGTTGGAGATGTCGCGAGTGGAGGTTTCCCGCGGCGCGGCAACCAGCCTGTTCGGCGACCGCGCCATGAGCGGCGCCATCGGAGTGTTCACCCGCGAGCCCGAGAAGCTTCGGCTGCTGGCCGGCTTCGAAACCGGGAACAAGAACACCGAGGACGCCACGCTGGGCTTTTCGGATGCTTGGCGTCTGGCGGCGATCTCCGGCTCCGGACGGGCGTTCTCCACCGGCGGCTACTACATCGTGCCGGGGAGCGATCGCGGCCCGGTGGACCAGCCGGCGGCTGTGCGGTTCGTCACCGGCGACGTGCACGTCGATCACTACACCTCGCTGGGCAACCTGTTTATCCGCGCCGTCATCCTGGTGGAGGACCGCAAGAACGGCACCATCCTCACCCACAATTCGACCAGCACGGGAACCATTTCCCTGCGGTACGCCAAGGAATGGAAGCGCGATTCGTTTTCCCTCCTGGGCTTTCACACGCGCGAGGGGTTCCACAGCAGCTTCTCTTCGGTCAGCACGGACCGCAAGACGGAAAAGCTCTCGTATCTGCAAACCGTGCCGTCGGAGGCGGTGGGCGGCGCCGCGCTCTGGCAGCACCACGAGAAACGTTGGAACCTGCTCGGCGGCGCGGATGCCGACCGCATGGAAGGAACCAGCACCGACCGCCTGGTCCCCAGCGGCCTGCGCGTGGGAGGCGGCACGCAGTTGCAGCACGGAGTGTTCGCTCAGAGCGATGCGACCCTCGGGCCGCTGCGCTTGTTCGCCGGCCTGCGGCAAAGCTTCGTAGACAGTTCCCAGGTGCCTCCGGCCGCCGCGGCCATCGCCGGCGGGGACAGCCGGTTCCTGAGTCCCAGCGCGGGAGTGGTTTTGGGGCGGAAGCGCCTGCGCCTGCGCGGCTCGGTGTACCGGGCGTTTCGCGCGGCAACCCTCAACGAGCTGTTTCGCGAGTTCCGCGTGGGCAATACCGATACCCAGCCTAATCCGCTTCTGCGGCCGGAGACGGTGTTCGGCGGCGAAGCGGGCGTGGACTGGATCGGAGAAAGCTCCAGCCTGCGGGTGACCGCGTACCACAACTCGCTGGACAACCTGATCACCAACGTCACCCTTTCGAGCACGCCGGCGTTGATCGTGCGGCAGCGCCAGAACGCCGCCGCGGCGGTCAGCCGCGGGTTTGAGGCGGAGCTGCGGCGCCGATATCGCAACTGGACCGGGGAACTGGAGTACCTCTTTGTGGAATCGCGATACTCCACCGGATTCCGCGTGGCGCAGGTTCCCAAGCACCAGGGGACCGCCATGCTGTCGTACGTGCACGGACGGACCATGGCATCGGCGGGTGTGCGGGCCTATTCATACCAGTTCGACGACGATTTGAACGCGTTCCGCCTGGGAGGCTACACCACCGTGCAGATGATGGTGCGGGAGAAGCTGGCGAAGTCGCTCTCGGCGGAGGTTGCGGTGCAGAACGCGCTGGACCGGACCTTCTACGCGGCATTCACGCCGACGCCGAATATCGGGATGCCGCGCCTGTGGACGGTGGGGCTGCGGTGGGACGGGAGAGTGCGGTAGGAAACTCCCGGCGCTGCCGCCCGTTTCGCTCTCGCCACGACACCGGGGAGGCCGGTGACCGCCAGTCCGGCCGCCGCTGCAGTTCGACGCCCACGCTTTTCATCCTCAAGCAGGAGGTCGGCTCGCCGCTCGATGGCGCGCACGATTGCCTGGGCTTCGTCTGAAGCAAGGTCAATGGCCGGAGGCAAATTGCGCTTGGAAGCCGTCACTTCCCTGAAATCGTGACGGGCATCGTCACTCTCGAGTATTGCCCTTCCAGTTGCCTCTGCACCCGCTGCCCGGCCCACTCGTAACTGGGGCACAATGAAGGACAGCATGAAACATCACCTCGCCTTCTGCGGCCTGGCCCTGCTCGCCTTCGTCCGCTCCGCATCGCCGATTACGCCCGAGGAGCGGCGCGAGTACCTGAACAAGCTGCTCCAGATCCTCCCTGACGTGCCGTCGTTTCAGCAGTGGCTCGCCAAAACCGGGGAGATCCCGCCGGATTTCGATGCCTTCCCCCGCATCAACGGACTGCCCGATCCGCTGCGCTTCCTCGACGGACGGCCCGTGCGCACGGCCACTGACTGGAAGGCCCGCCGCGCCGAAATCCGGCAGCTCTTCGAGAAGTACGACCTCGGCTCCTTCCCGCCCAAGCCCAAACTCGACCGCGCCGTGGTGCTCGACGAGACGCCCGGCAAGGGCTACCTGGTCCGCAACGTGCGCCTGGAATTCGGCCCCGAAGGAAAGGGCGCCATGCGCGCGCAGGTGATGATCCCCGACGGAAAGGGACCGTTCCCCGCCCTCATCAGCCCCAACCTGACCGGCTGGGCGCCTTCGCTGCTGCGCCGCGGCTACGTCTCCTGCGGATACGCGGGCAATGACGGCATGGACGATGCGGCGGCGCTGGCCGCTTTGTATCCCGATTACGATTTCGCGCTCCTCCCGCGCCGCGCCTGGGCCGCCGGCCTGGTGCTCGACTACCTGGAGACGCTGCCGCAGGTGGACATGAAACACGTCGCCATGTTCGGCTATTCCCGCGACGGGAAAATGGCCACCATCGCCGCCGCCATCGACGAGCGCATCTCCGCCCTCATCGCCGGGAGCACCGGCGTGGGCGGCGTGCTGGCGTGGCGCCAGTCCGGCGAGCGCAATGCCGGCGAGGGAATCGAGAGCACCACGCGCTCGTTTCCCACCTGGTTCGTGCCCCGCCTGCGCTTCTTCTCCGGCCGCGAGGACCGCCTGCCCATCGACGCCAACCTGCTCGTCGGCATGGTCGCGCCCCGTTCGGTGCTCATGGAGTGGGGCCTCAACGACGAAGTGTCCAACTCCTGGGGCAACGAGCAGACCTACCATTCGGCCCTGAAGGTCTACCAGTTGCTGGGCCAGCCCGACCGCCTCGGCATCATGCGCGTGCCCGGCTTTCACGGCACCAACGATCAGGAAGCCTGCCTCGACTGGCTCGACATCCAGTTCGGCCGCTCCACTCGCACCTGGCGCAACGACTTTCTCTTTCCCTGGGATTTTGATGCCTGGCGCGCGCGCGCCAAAGAGGCTGTCGATCTCACTCGATATCCCCGGCACACCGCGGGCGCCATCCTGGCCGGAGCCGATGGAACCACCATCGCCTCCACCGCCGACTGGGAGAAGAAGGCCGCCACCGTCCGCAAATCGATCGAATGGATGCTCGGCGACGAGCCGCCCATGATGCCTCCGGGCGCCGGCCGCGGCGCCTTTGGCGGGCGAGGTCTCGCGGGAAGAGGAGCGGCCGCGGGCAGAGGGCCCGCCGGTCCTCCAACCGCCGGGCGCGGCGCCGGGAACCCCGGGCAAACCACGCCCGACCTGGTGGCCTGGGTCATCCAGCGCGGCGGCGGCTCCTTCGGCTGGCTAGAGCCGCAGAAGAGCCAGACCCAGTCCCGCCCCGTGACCTTCGGGTTCAACGTGAGAGGCGATCTCTACTATCCCGCCGGCACCCCCGAGGGCACTAAGCTCCCGATCGTGATCTGGCTGCACGGGTTCAGCTATCCCCTCGGCTACATGTGGGTCTATCACAATGACCTGCATCCGATCCTGGCCTTGGTCAAGGCGGGCTACGCCGTCCTGGCCTACGACCAGAGCGGCTTCGGAAGCCGCATGAGCGAAGCCGGGCCGTTTTATTACAGGTATCCGCACTGGTCGCAAATGGGCCGCATGGTGGAAGACGCGCGCGCCGCCATCGACATGCTGGAAAAGGACACCCTCGTCGACCCGCAGCGCATCTACCTGTTCGGCTACTCCATGGGCGGCATGGTCGGCCTGCACGCGGCCGCGCTCGATCCGCGCGTGAAGGGCGTGGTTTCGATTTGCGGATTCACCCCCATGCGGACCGATACCGCCGCCCGCGGCACCGGCGGAATCGCGCGTTACAGTCACGAAAAAGCCCTTATCCCGCGCCTGGGCTTCTTTGTGGGCCACGAAGCCCAGATCCCCTACGACTTCGACGAGCTGGCCGCCGCCATCGCACCCCGGCCCGTGCTCGTAGTCCAGCCGCAATTGGATCGCGATGCGACTCCGGCCGATGTCCATGCGGCCGTGGAACAGGCCAGGAAGGTGTACGCGCTCTACGGCGCGTCCGGCAAGCTGGCGCTCGAAGAGCCCTGGGATTACAACCGGCTGCCCGACAAGACTCAGAACGAAATCATCGCGTGGATGGGCGCCAACCTGCACTGACTCTGAAGGCCATGGCCGGCCTGAACATTGTGCACCACGTTGCGAGACAGTACCGCGCGTCGCTCACCATGCTTGGCCAGGCTGTCGGCATGTGTCCCGAGTCTCTCTGGCTGGCCCCGGGTATCCCAACCGTTTTTGGCACATTGCCTACCACGCGGTGTTCTACACGCACTTCTACCTTCACCCTGCCCAAGCCGACTTTCGTCCCTGGGCGAAGCACCGCCAGGATTATCAGCATCTCGGCCGGAAGATCGAAACGCCCTACACCAAAGCCGAAGTCTTGGAGTACCACGAACTCTGCGCCGAAGTGGAAGCCAGGGTTCCGGCGCTGGCTCTCGGGGCGGAGTCGGGCTTCCCCTGGCTGCCGTTCAACAAGCTGGAACTGCAGTTCTACAACATTCGCCATCTCCAGCATCACGCCGGGCAACTGGCCGACCGGCTGCGAACAGTAATGAATGTCGGTGTCGCCTGGGTTCGCCCCGATTGAGCCGGCGATCCATCATGCGTATCCCGAGCGGGGGACCGCAACGAACCCGGGCACGTACACGTGCACGAACTGCTACCCTCGCCGGCGAGGTCCGCTGGTCCCGAAGGCGCATGCCGGAAACCGGCCCGAATTCGCCAGTATTGGGCCGACTCCGTTCTGGGTAATCTCTTGTCCACACCGGCCCGGTCCTCAACAGTCAGGCAACCGCTTGAAAAGGTACCAGAGCCCGCCGGGGGACACTTTCTGGGATCTGCCATTTTTCCGTTCACGCCACTTGCAAAAAAACTTTCCCCTGCTCTGTCAGTCATTTACGGACATTCGCCTCAAATTATCTTGGTCCCCGCCCCGATAATGAAATCGGAGGGGTATCCACACCCATGTCTCATCGCAAAGATCTGCCCGAAGACTCCGTCCATCGCCTCCTCACCATCGCCGGCGACAACCGCAT
>Ga0209517_10000288_pt1 | contig 89031 bp, 89 predicted proteins | sample PeaSoiMetSII2010_FD_187695 | JGI IMG/M metagenome (GOLD analysis project Ga0209517, IMG submission 187695) | Peat soil microbial communities from Weissenstadt, Germany - SII-2010 (SPAdes) (version 2) | ecosystem: Environmental > Terrestrial > Soil > Wetlands > Peat | place: Germany...
AAAGCCGCCGCCGATGCCGCCGCTGGAGGTTCCGCCTCCAAAGACTCCCCCTGGAGCGAAGCCAGGCGTCCCTCCCGGCCCGAGGATCGACGCCAGCGGAGATATGCCGCCGCCGCCCGACGGGAACGCTCCACCGCCGCCCCCAAAGCCTCCCATGGACAGGCCAAGGCCGGTCGGTATCGACGCAGCTCCCCCGCCGCCGCCGGCCATCGAGAAGATCGAGGGGACCGCGCCCGCGCCCTGGATGCTGAAGCTCGAAGCCGAGGGCGCCGCGACGCCCATTCCGGCCGCCAGCAGGCTGGTGATCGCCGCCAGGCGCCAATTCGTCTCCTGATGCAGCGGAACCAGCGGGTTCACTTCCTTCTGCCCGCCGAACACGCCGCGGAACATGCCCGCGATGCCGCCCTGTCCGTCGGCGCCATAGACCAGCGGCTGCAACGTCCGCGCGGCCAGCCCTCCGAGTCCCGCCTCCACGGGCTTCAGCATCGAGTCCCGGAGCGTGCTCTGCAGATGGCTGCCGAAGCTGCGCGGATTGGTGAACAGCGTGTGGAACAGTCCCTCGGCGGGCCTGGAGATCGATTCCATCTGCTGCTTCTGCTGCTTCTCCTGTTCGTCGGCCATCTTCTTGGCATTCTCGGCGACGATGCTGGCTTCCTGCTTCAAGTACTCGATTCCCGCGAGCTGCTGCTCCTGGACCGTCTTGGCCGTCGAGATACGGATCTCATAGATCTTCTGCGCGGTCTCGAGCTCGCCGCCGGGCCCGGAGGTCAGGCGCGCGACCTCCTCCCAATAGCCCGCGATCTCGCGCGTGAGCTGCTCGGAGCGCTCGTCCTGAACCTTATACAGGCCGATCTGGCCTTCAAAGCGGGCCTTGTCGACCGCGGACTGGGCCAGATCGCTTCCGCGGTTCGCGGCGGCGATGTCGGCCCCGGTGATCTGAAGCGCGGATGATCCGCCCATCAGGCTCGGAACGCGCCCGCTCGTGCCGGCGCCAGCGTAAGGCGAGGCAGGCTTGCCTATCAACGTGCCCGCGTCCATCCAGTTCTTCTCGAGCTTGAAGCCCTCGCCCAGCGCGTCGATGCGCGCCTTATAGCCCGCAACGGCCTGCTCCGCCTGCCGCCACGCGTCGCGCGCTTTGGTAACGGCCTCATAAGTCGCCGTGGCGTCGTCCTTCATGCCGAAATACGCTTCCCGGCTGGTCTTGGCGGTCTTTTCCGCCGAGCTGAGCAGCTCGTGCAATCCGGCTTCCGTGCCGCCGAACGCGCGTTCGTCGCCCGAGATCATGCCTGCGAGCGTCCCGTGCCGCTGCGCCTGAATCTGCTGCGCGAGTCCGCTGGTTGCCCCGAGCTCGGGTACCGGCGCGCCGGGCCGTCCGCTCAGAGCCATCCCGCCGAGGGCGGGGAAGAATTCCATCACCTTGGAGAAATCGGATTGTCCGTTTACGACGAATTCGAACGCCGCGGCCACCGGCTTCTCCATTTCGGTCCGCAATTGCTTCCAGCGCGTCTCCACGTCGGCGACCTGGCGGTTTACTTCGATCATTTGCTTGACCTGGTCTTCGCCAAAGCCGAACCCCGCCTCGCGGGCATGCTCGATGTTCTCCCGCAGCTCGATCAGGGTCGGTACCGCCTCGATCCCGACCTTCTTGAACAAATCCAGGGCCGCCCGATTGCGCTCCCATTCATTGGGCATCTTGTTCAGCCCGTCCGAAATCTGGAGCAGAACCTCGGAGGTCGGCGCAAGGCCCTCGCGCACCGCCCGAACGTCCACGCCGAAGCCGGTGAGGATGCTGCGCGCTTTGAGCGCTTCCGCCGAGTCCTCGGTAACCGCATTCGTCAGGCCGCGCATCATCCGCTCGAAGATGCCCACTTCGGCACCGGTCGCCCTCGCGGCGTATTGGAACTGCCCGACCTCCTTGGTGGTCAGGCCGGTGCGGAGCTGCATGTCGCGGATCTGCACGCCGGTTTCGCCCAGGCTCTTGGCCATTTCATAGCCGGCCGCGGCGAAAGCGGTTCCAGCGACGGCGGCGCCGGCGAGGACACCACCGACAGGTCCAAGCTTTTCCAGCATCCCGCCCAGCGCTCCCTGTGCCGCCTGCGCCGGGCGTTCGATAAAATCCGCGATACCTGCTCCAATCTGCTTGAAGCGGCCGGCGCCGCCCCCTTCCTCGGTTTTGATCATCTTGTCGTAGGCGGCGGTCACGCGGTCGATCATGTCCTTTTCGCTGCCGAGGCGCTTGATGTACTGGTCGCGCTGCGCGATCAGTTTGTCGACGCCGGTGCGGCCGTAAGCCACGGCCTGCTTCTCGATCGACTTCGTCAGGCTCTCCATGGAGTTGCGCGATTTGTCGTTCATCTTGAGCAGCAGGTTGGAGACGCGCTCGAAGGACCCCTGCAGCCGTTCGTTAGCTCCAGCGCTGCCTTTTTCGAAGCCCTCGACGGCCTTGTTCATCTGCGCCAGTGCGCCGACGACACTCCGCGGGTCGATCTCGAAAGCGATCTGTTCCTGGCCCATTGATGTTTGCTTTCTTCCTGCGGCCTTAGGCCGCGCGCTGGAATTTCACCACCGGCTGCCGGCGCAGCTCGGCGAGAACCGCCGCGTTGAGCGCATTGCGGTCCTTGGGCGAAACTCCGAACTGCTGCTCGCGCAGATTGTTGATGTGCGCGATCGCGTCGGCGCGCGCGTCGACGAAGCCGATGACCACGCGGTTCTCGCTGGCCGTCAGCACTTTCATGGACCGCATGGTGCGCCCGCTCCACTTCCAGTCGCGGATGGGCTGCAATCCCCGCGCCGACTTGTAATCCGGATAGCCGCGGTGGCCTCTGCGTCCGGGCTTCAACGGCCGCGCGGCTTCATCGTCCGCGTTTTCGCCCCGCGCGATCCGCGCCGCGATGCTGTCGAGCACCGCCTGGCCGATGCGCTGCATCTGATCGGCGGAGAACGGGCCGAGGACGAATCGGGCCTTCTGGATCTTGGTTTGGAACGCCATGGTTTCCTACTTCTGCGTCTCGGGCTTCGCCGGCGCGGCCGCCGGAGGCGCAGGCTGGGCGGGCTGGAAGCATTCGGGCCAGCCGGTCTGTTCATTCTCGCGGTAAAACTGGACGCCGCCGCAGAATTCGTAGGCCTTGTTCATGAAGAAATTGAGCAGGAGCTGGGCCTGGGAGACATTGCGCTGCTGCGCCAGGATCTGCTTCACCTGGTCGTCGCTCAGCTGGCGCTTAGGCGTCGAAGCCGCGGCCGGCGCGGGCTTCTGCTCCTGCGCCCTGACCGGCGGCGCCAGGAGCGCAGCCGCCAGCAAGATCCACGGAATGTATCTAGATATATTCATTTTCCCTTTAGGGCTGTCCCACGATGATGCTGACCGGAGTAAGCAGCCCTCCGGAGAGCTTCGCGGCGGCCACCAGCGTAATCAGCGGCAGATTTTCGGCCACCATCGCGACATGCGCGACCGGCAGCCGCGTCCCCGCGTCGCGCAGCGAGAAGAATTCGGACGCCGTGCCGAGATGCGCGCCCAGGCCGGCGGCCGCCGCTGTCAGATTGGAAGCATCCGAAGCCGCTCCGAAATGCGCGCCGAAGCCCGAGGCGGTCGCGACCAGGCTCGAAACATCCGAGGCCGACACGTGCAGATTCGCCAGGCGCGAGGTAGCATCCAGGGCGCTGAGCTCCTCGCTGACCAGCACGGCGGTGTTATGGGTCCGCGAGGCCGCATCCACAATCGAGAACGCTTCTGAAGTCTTAGCCTGGTGAACTCCCAGGCCGGCCGGCGCATCGCGCAGCGTCAGCGGATCGGAGCCGTTACCGAAATGGGCGCCCAGGCCGGAGGCCGCCGTTGTCAGATTCGAAGCGTCCGAAGCCGCGCCGAAATGCGCGCCCAGGCCGGAGGCCGCCGTTGTCAGATTCGAAGCGTCCGAAGCCGCGCCGAAATGCGCACCCAGGCCGGCGGCCGCCGTTCTCAGATTCGAAGCGTCGGAAGCCGCGCTGAAATGCGCGCCGAAGCCCGAGGCCGTATCCTTCGCGAGCAAAGCTTCCGCCGGCGCCGCGAAGTGCGAGGCTAGCCCGGTGGCGAAGTCAGACGTCGGCAAGCCCTCCGTCCCTGTCCCTGTGTATCCGTTGCCGGACGGACTGGGCGGAAACGTAATCCACAATTCGAGCAGATTGTCAGTGGCGGACCGGAATAGTCCGCGGGAGATCGCGTCCATCGCCAGCGCTTTATCCGACGGACTGCGAATCAGGGCCTGCCGGATGGCATTGGCGTCGAACATCGACAGCGGTTCGTTCGCGGAGGCGACAAAGCCGTGGATCTTCGCGTTCAGATCCACACTCGAAAGCCTATCGGCCGCCGTGCCGAAGTGCGCGCCCACGCCCGCGGACGCATCCAGCGCCGGCGCACTGTCCGTCACCGAGAGATGCAAGGCCGCTTGCCGGGATGTCGCGGCCGACAGCGGCAGCAATTCGCTTACGCTCGTAAAGCTGCTATGGGTGCGCCCTGCCAGGTCCAGGATCGAGACCACATCGGCCGCCGCGCCGAAGTGCGTGCCGAGCCCCGCGCCGGCATCGAGCATGGCGACCGCGTCGGTCGTGGCGACGGTATATAACGATCCTCCCGAACAGCCGCCGCCGGAGTTGCAGACGCTCAAGCCGGCCAGAGCCGGGTTAGTCGGTGTAGACCACGTATGCGTCACGCTCGCCGCGCCGGTGGTCGCATAATCGGCGCCCGCTCCGTAATTTCCTCCCGAATTGCTGCTGATCTTGGTCTGCGTCGTGCTGGTGGCCGAGCCCGGCCCGGAATTAAGGCACGTGGTCGATTTGTCGTTGGCGTTGCTGGTGATCGTGATCGCGCTCGTCGTGCTGGTGTTATACGAACCGCTGCGGACGGGATTGGTCTGGTCCACGCCGCTGTACTCCTCGAGCAAGGAGTAAATGTCGTTCACGGTGCCCGACGTGGTGACCGCAAAAACATGGGTCCCGGTCGGCGGGTTCACCAAGTAAAACAGCTGAGCGTAAGCCTCCGAGGTGCCGTTTAGAGCCGCGGACCCGGCGGAAGTCATCGCCACGGAGTTGTACGTGACCGAGGAAACCGATGCTCCCGAAGCCTTGTCGAATGCGACGCAGGCGATCGCTACGGTGTTCGTGCCGGAGTTGATGATCGCGTTATTGCTGGTCGGCGATGCGGTGTCGTTGTGCATCGTGTTGCCGGTCGCAACGAACGCCACCTGCGCTCCGGCAGGGAGGCCTAGCAGCAGAAAGAGGAACGCTTTACGCGGCATCTTTCACCGATTTCGAGACCGTCGGCGCGCCGCCGGAATTGTTGTAGCAGCCCGCCGCATCGAAGCCCTTGATGTGCGGATAGGAGAATGTGCCGGACGAGATTCCAGGATTCGAAGCGGCCGCATAGCTGAACGTGGTGGACGTCACGGCGGTCACGAGCACCGTGCCGCTGGTCGGAATGCCGGAGACTTGATCGCCCACTAGCAAGGTATGCGTACCGACGGTCAGCTCCTCGGTTCCGGCCGAGAAGCTTCCCGCGGTGATCGTGTAGGTCGTGGAATAAGCCGGGTCGTCCGCCGCGTTGGCAAAGCAGACTCCGGCAGGAATCGTCGACGCGTGCCCGGTTGGGTCGCTGGCCGTCACGTCCGGGCCGATAGCGGGCCAGGGGATCGTCACCCACGGGTTGGTCCACCAGGCGGGCTGGCTGTTCACGATAAAGCTCGCGGGCAGCGTGTGGTTGGCCGGGACCGTCTGGTCCGACGGAATCTCCGATGAATTCCAGCGAGTCCCCGTCGCGGCGTCGTTGTTGCCCCACAGCAGCAGCGTGGTTTTCACCGCCGAGTCGGAAGCGACGCCCCCGGAGTTGCTATCCAGGAATCCGCTCCAGCCGGTCACCAGGTTGCTGGCGTTAGGCGTTCCGTTGGAGGCCGATTCGTCGTCCCAGTAAACCGTATTCTGGCCGCCCGTCCCGATGACGTTGCCGATCGTGCTCCATTTCCTGGCGTAGCTGTTCAGGTTGATCGGGACGGTGTTATTCGACTTCTGGACCAGGCTCGCGTCCTCGTTGCCCTTGATCCGGTTGCGGAACGCCGTCAACAATCCGCCGACCCCGTGGACATCGTCGCCGGTGAACTGGGTGGCATAGTTGCCTTCGGCCAGGTTCATATAAGTAAAAGCGTCGTGGCCCAGGAAGTTGTCGCCGCCCAGGATCGTCGCGGGGTCGGCGTAGTTATCGAAGTTGTAATTGTAGGCCGTGACGGTCCCTTCGTCCGCCCCACGGATGAAGCCGGTCCCCATGTGCTGGAAGATCGAATTGATGACCAGGTTGTCGGCGGCCTCGTAATCCTCTCCGCCGTACTGGCACGAATCCGGTCCGGTGTTGACGAAATAGCTGTTCTGGACGGTGACGTGGTTCGAGAACTGGTTCCAGAAGTGGTTGCGGACGCTGTTGGACGCGCCCGCCGCTACCTGCGGACCGATCGAGCGGACATTGCTGATCCAGGTCCCGTAGGCGTTGTAGTTATTCACGCCGCTGAACGGATTGCCGCACGAGTACCCGGTGACGGCGGTGAAATCCAGGGTGATGTTCTGGATGCCCGAGTTCGTGATCTGGGTGCCCGTCCACCAGGCGCCGGGAGACTTGCCGCGAATGGCCCAGTTGGCCGCATAGAGCGGGGGCGTGACCGTCACCAGGTAGGGTCCGGAGCCGGAGATCGAAACGACTTTGACGAACTGCTGCTGGCTGGAATTGACTCCTCCGATGGTCCGGCCCGCACTGCCGTTGCCCGAGCCGCCGTTCGTAGCGAACGTGCCGATGAGGTCCCCGGAGAAAGGATCGGTCCCGCTCGGCAGAGTGGTGTCGTTCGGCTGATCCAGGATCAGGATCTGTCCGGCGGCCAAGGCCACGCCGGTCGACTGGTGGTCGATCAGGATCTGCGTCGATCCCTGGGCGAAGCCCTCGACCCAATTGGCGCACTGCTGCGTCGTTCCGCAAGGAGGCGTGATGATCGCCGTCCCGTCTCCAATGTTCGCCCCGGCGAAGCCGACGGAGGCTGTTCCGCCGGCACAATCGGAACCATCGGAAAACACTATCTTTGTTGTTTTCGGACTGGCTGCGCGGAGTTCAGTATTCGACCCCACGCAAATTCCATTAGCCAGATAGAACGTCCCAGTCCCCAGCATCACGTAAGTGCTGGAGGCGCATCCCGTGTAGCCCGTCCCGGTGTGATTTAGGGCATTGATGATCGTATTCGGCGAGGCGGGGGAGCCGCTCGTCCCGTAAGCCGAGATAGTCGCTCCGCATTGGCTCCAGCTTGCCGATGGGAGCACCAGGGCGGTCTTGTCTTCGCCCGGCACGCCCGCCTTGGTCCAGTCGATCGCGCGCCCCGAGTTCAGGATCGGCGACCAATTCCCCGTGATGGCCGGCTGAGGCGGGAGCAGCGGCCACGGACAGACCGCCGGGCCGACGCAGAAGAACCATTTGTCATAGAAGTTATGGTTCGTCGTGAAGGTGCCGACGTTTCCGCCCGAACGCCCGAGCTGAACAAGCGCGGGAGGCTGCGTTCCGGACTCGGCCGCGACCCCGTTGATCTCCGCTACGCCGTTCACGGCGGACAATACCGGACGCAGGGCTGCGTCGTACAGCCGGTATCCGTCCTGGCCGCTGCCTCCGGGCGTGTTGTAGCCGGCGAGGAAGTACCAATTCCCCACGCCGTTAGCCCAATTACAGCCGGTCGCCGAGCTCGACTTGAGCGGGAAGTAATCGGTGTGATTGGTCATCCCGCAGCATTCGATGTTCAGGCCGATCACGCCGGACGCCTCGGCCGGCTCCAGCGAAAGGTTCGTGAAATTCATGCTCCCGGCCTGGTCGAGGGTGGCGACGTCGTACCAGGAGCTCGTGTTGCCGGTGCTATCGGGAATGTCCGTGCAGAACCAGCCGCCGAAGCTGGCCATGCGGTTCTGGCGCAGGAATTGCGGCCAGTTGATCTCTACGGTCTGCTGGTCGCTGGTGGTGGAGATGGTGTTGTAGCGGAGCTGGGTGCCGCCCAGATCGTCCGTATACGTCGCCCCCGCCGTGTTCCCGTTTCCGCCATAGCAGAAGCGGATCGGATTCGGGTTCACGTGGTGGCCAGCCGTATCCCAGACCAGGTTGTCGGTGCCGTTGGGCGTCGCGACGCTCATCCCGTCGCCCGAGCCGGTCGAGATCCATGGCGCTCCATAGATCGAGGCCTGAAGCGTGGAGTTGGTGACCTGGTTCCCCGAGGTGCCTCCCGAGAAGTCGATCATCGTCAACTGGCTGCAGGGCAGCGTGACGCCGATGCCGAAGCTGATGGCCAGCACCGTCTCGTGGGCCGGGGTCGCGGTCGCGGTCCAAGTGGGAGCCGCCGCGGAGGTCGTGTTCGCGTTGACCGCGACGCCCATGCCGCCGGCGAACACCGCGTTGGCGCTGTAGGGGCTGCTGACAGCGGTCACGGATGTGCTGGCGATGGCCGCTTCGATCACGAGGCACTGCGTACAGCTCAGGGTCAGCGCCAGCCCACTGAAGGTCGTCGCGGACACGGCGCGGGGCGTGCTGTCGAGCGGCTCCAGGTACAGCGTCCCGGCCGGCGGAGTGACGACTACCAGAACGACCGAGCCGCCGCCGTCGGTGGTCCCGCCGTCGTTATTTGCGAAAGTGACGGTGACCGTGGCGTTGGAAATGGCGGTGGCCCCAATCACATAACAGGCATCGAGCCAATTGGTGGAGACGAACTCCGCGCCGTTGATCAGCCCGCTGGTAAGGCATGTGCCGCCAGCGCTGATGCTGGCGATGGTTGTGCCGACCGTGGTGCCCCCCGCTGTGCCGGTACCCGCCACGGCCACGACCAGATCTCCGGAATTGATCGTTACGTTGGGAATAGCGCAGGTAAGGCCAGCGGCGCAGGAACCGTTCGAGAAGAAATGAACGGTGCCGAACGTCTGCCCGAAGCAGGCAGAAGCCAGCAGGAGGAACGAAAGTAGCCGTGGCATCGATTGTCGACAATCGTTAGAAGTAGACCGTCTCCGTCAGCTGGAACGTGTCTCCGTTATTCAGGGAGACCGGGGTGAACGTGCCTTCAAAGCACATGGTTCCGGACGAGGAGGCCGTCAGGACGCCGAACGCCTGCGCGGATTGGCTGGCGGTGGCCGTCCAGGTGTGCACCAGCGTGAATTTGCCGAAATTGGTCAGATTGCTCCCGGGAATCGTGACCGACAAGAGCGTGTTGCTCTCGTCGTCCTGTTCGCAGGCCAGCGCGGCGGAGCAGTCGGGGTTGCCCTGGACCTGATCGGTCACCGTGCCGGAGGGCGCGGTGCTGGAGGTCGTCCGGTAGACCTGATAGGTGCTTGCGCCGTTTTGGCCGGTCCATGTGATGGTGTTGAAGTTGGTGGCGCTCAGGGTCGCGTTGGCGGTGGTGATGTTATTGCTCGCCGCCGAGGGCGTGGTACAGATGCCCTGATTGCAGGCTGCGACCCAATACCAGTAGGAGGTCGATCCAGCGGTGCCGAGCACGGAGGCGGTGGGCGCGGCGGGAACGGAAAGCGTGGTCGAGGCATCGGTGTATGTCGCCTGCGCGCGAGCCAGACCGTTGGTGGTGATCTCGCCGGAGAGCGTGGTGTCCGCCTCGGCCGGAGTGAACGCGGTGTTGGTGAGCGCAATATTATTGCACTGGTTGTTCACCGCCGGCGTGCTGGTGTCGCCCATCAACTGGGACTGCCAGGTTGTCCCGGCGCTGGTCCGCATGTTGTGCGTCTCGCCGGAGAAGAACAGTTCCCCGCACTCCTCCGTCTTCAGGCACCCGGGCACGGGATGCCTGGCTTCGACGTGAACCGGATGCGTCAACGCCCAGAGCGCTTCGGATTGCTCCAGACCCGTTGAAGCCGCCACCGGCGCCGTGGCTCCCTTGGCCGGCCGCTTGAAATTCCACCATTTGCGCCAGGGCGTGATTTTCACCGCCATCGGCCGCCCCGGAGCCGGCTGAATCATCAGCGGATGCGCCGCCCGGGTAACTACGACCGAGGCCTGATCGTGCGCCCCGGACTTGTCGGAGCCCTGCGCGAACAGGCACGCGGCAGCTGCCGCAAACGTAAGTATTCTTACAATCGGTTTCATGTCTCTCCTTGAATTCAGTGCGAACCGACCGGCTCACTGCGGCCGCATCGCCGTCCACTGCAACGTCAGCGCTCCCGGCGTCACCGAAGAGGCCAGCTGGTTGCAGACGTTGATGTTGATGGTGTTGGTGGTGATGTAATGCGAGATCTCCAGGCCGCCGCTGCCCGGCACGTAGCCGGCGATGCCGAAGATGTTGGTGGTCGGCATCAGGTAGACCACGTCCTTGGTGGGATCCAGTCCGGTCACCGTGATCGTGGTCGGCGTGGCGCAATTCGGCGCGGCGCCGATGCTGGACGTGGCCATGGCCACCTGCCCCGATCCGAGCAGCAGGCCCAGCGTCGACGCGTTCCCTCCGGCGTTGGCGATGTTGACGTTCTGGTTCGCCGTCACGTTGACCGGATTGAACTGCGTCACGAATCCCGTGGCGTTCCGCATCTGGATGCCGTCGAAGCCCACGCCGAACTGCTGCACGCTCAGGTTGCCGTTGCCGTTGCAGGGGCTATTCGTCATCGCGGCCAGGCACTGCGCGTACAGCCATTGGTGGGTCCCGGCGAGCGTGGCGTTGCTATCCGGCTCCGAATCCCAGAACGAATACATGGGGTGCTGAGCCGAGCCGCCCCATACCGAGGCGATCATGCCGACGTTCTGCGATTTGACGTTCGTCCCGCTCGTCGCGGCGGCAGTGGGCGTCAGCCAGAAGCCGTAATTGCTGTTCCCGTAGGCGTTGTAGCCCAGCATCGCCAGGGGATTCTCGGTTCCGCCGCCGGTCTCGAGATCCAGCTCAAACGTCCCGCCGTAGAGGTTTCCGTAGGTGCCGAAGGAGACCTGGTGAAAAACCAATTCGTCGGAATTCGAGCCGTTCTTGATGCCCTTTAGGCCGAAATAGGCGTCGCGCGAATTGGTGTAGTTCCAGATCTGCAAACCGCTGGCGTCGAGCATCGCGCCTTGCGTGTACCCATCCCCGCCGACTCTATCGAGCGCGGAAAAGCAGCCGGCCGTCGTCTCGGCGCCGCCATTGCCGAAACCGCAGGCCTTGAACAGCCCGTTGCTGTCCGTGCCAATGCTTCCGCCGGTGTTTTGCCAGATCCACGATCCGCTGGTCGACGGCAGCAGTCCAGCTCCCAATAAGAGCTTGGTGGAGGGAAACTGCAGCAGGTAATTGAACGTCGGGTTGGAGCCGCCTGCATTTCCGCCGTCCGCCAGGAAGGCATTGAAGGCCGGCGCGGCCATCGACCCGTTATTTCCGGCCATCAGGTTCTGGACCTGGAAAATGTTGCCCTGCGGTTGTCCGCCGTTATTGGCCACATTCATGAACGCCCGATTCAGCGTGCCCGGCGTGTAGCTGTTCAGGAAATAGTTGAAGCCGGTGTTGTCGGGATACGGAGAAACAGCCAACTCCACCGTGTCGCCGTTCGACCATGTCGACGTGTTCGGCGTCAGCCAGACGGTGCTGCCGGTAATCGCCAACGTCCGGCCGCACGGATAGACTGCGTAAGTGCTCCCGGTATACGTTGGGCCGTGATAGGAGCCGGTTCCCGGGAGGTCGAAACTGAACCAGCCCATGCTGGTGTTGCTGTTGACGCCGCCTCCAAAGCCGCCGATCTCCCAATAGGAGCCCAGCGCCGCCGTTCCGGATCCGAACGGCGAATATGTCTGATCCTCCGCGGCCGCGCGGCCGCAGCCGGGGCTGTTGGCTTCGCCTCCGACCATACCCGTCGTCCAGGTGGTCCCGTGGCCCACGACCGTCGTCGCATTGTTGGCCCGGTCCAGCGTGCCGGTGGTGTAGGATGCGCCGCTGAGGTCCACAAGCACGCGGTCCTGCCCGAACGCATACACGCTCGTGAGCGGAAGACCCAGGCTCGGCCGTACCGTAGCCCCGCTGGAATGGTTATTTGTCCAGACCGCAGTGATCGAACCGAAAGTGATCCCGGTCAGCACGAAGTCCTCGTAGTTGTAATACCCGGTAGGCCCGTTCCAATCCGCCGTGAGGTGATCGCCGACCATGCAGCCGGTGGTATTCGGTGTCACTGTTACGGTCAGGCTGACCGGAGGCGAGTTCGCCGGAATCACGACCGCCTGAGACAAGGTCATGTTCGGACAGCCCGACCGTACCGGCGCGCCGCTGACCGTGGTCTTGACGATGAAGCCCTGCTGCTGCAGGCGGCTGACCACGCTGAATCCGCGCCCCTCATCGCCGGCCACGCTCGCGCCGGCGTAGGTGAGCGTCGTGCTCTCTCTGGCTACATCCCCCATCCCGTATTTGGTGAGCGTGTAGTTGTGCATGATCGCCTGGCCGGAGCCGATGACGCTCATGCCTTCATTAGTCACGGACTGGGTGATCTTGGCGTTCGTCCCGCCGCCGTATTCGCTGTTTCCCCAGCCGACGTTCACGTTGATGTCCTGGCAGTACTGCGCCGTGAAACCCACGTTCAAAGTGGTGTCGGTGCTCGCGTTGAACGTGCACGCGAAATCCTGCCCGGAATGCAGGTTCGGACTGTTAAGAGCGTTCGGATTCGTGAGGGAATAGCCGAATCCGCCGCCGCCGGCGTTGTCGGTGAACGTCGTGCGGTAGCCGCCCATGTTGAGCGCCTGATTCGCCAGGGGATTCTGCAAAGCGGACCAGGGCGGCGTGCCGCTCGAAGGCGTGCACCATCCGGTAACGCCCGCGAGGTTGCACAGGACCTGTCCGTTCGTGGATCCCGTCACCGAAATCTGGCGCGGCGCGAAGGAGAGAGTCGGGCTTCCCGGATAATTGACGGTGACTTCTTTGATCGTGCAGAAGCTGGAGGAAGCGCACTGGCTGGAGGGGAGGGTCGGAACCGACCAGTAGGTGGTGATGGACTGGCTACCCACGGTAAGCATCACCCGATAGGTCAGGCCGCTGGACGTCGCATGATCCGTCGGGACGAGCGGGATGTTGACCACTCCGGCGACCACCTGGTAGATCTCGCCGATCAGCGGACTTTGGGCGACGCTGGCGCCGTTGTAGGTGAATTCGGCCCAGGCGACGGCGATGGTGCCGTTCACGAGCGCTCCGTTGGCGCCGGGCGCGAGCGTGTCGGAGATGGTAGTGTACGGCGGAGTCTGCGCGAGCGCGCACACTGCGAGCGCCGACGCCAGCGCCAACTTGAAGAGGGTCCTCACGTGTTTCCATCCGGGCGGACTGCCGGCGGAGCGGGCTTTGCGGCGATCCGGTCCCTATCGTTTTCCTGAGCTTCCCGGACGCAGCGATCGCGCTCCTCTTTCAGGGCCCGGAGCCCGTTCACTTCCTCCGCGCTGACGTCGCTCCAGGGGATCGAAAAGCGTTCGATCAGGAACTCCAGCTCGAGCAGCCGGCCCAGCAGCTGGCCCGCGGCCGAGTGCGCCCGGGCGTGCTCCAAATCGTCCAACTGGCAGCGCGGGCAGCGGTTGACGGTGGCCGGTAACACGCCGCAGGAAGGGCACATTCCCGGACGCGTTACGTCGGCGGCCTTCCAGGTCAGTCCACAGCGCCCGCAGGCGACTTCTTCCGCCGCGGGGCAGGCCTCCGCGCCATCGTCGCCGCCGTGGCACAGCCGTCCCGGCCGGAGCGAGCAATAGATCAGGAACCGCAGCGTCGGCCGCTCCGGCCACTCGTCCGGCTCTAGGAGTTTGGGTCGAACGCCGGATCGAGCTCTTCGATGGCGTGCACCAGCTCGATCGCGATCGCGAACTTGTGATGCGCCGGGACCTCGGTCCCGTCCGCGTATCCGGAGGAGCTCTGAACCGCCGCGTCGTACAGATCCATGGTCGATTGCGTTCGGTAGCGCAGTTCTTCCTGGTTGTGCGGCAACTCGCGCGATTTGACCACGGTGCGCTTATAGTCGGCGAGCTGCCGGGCCGTGGGAATGCCCAGGACGTGGACGCTCTCTCCGAAAGGCGTCTTGAGCGTCACCGTATAGCCGTCGCTCGATCGCTCGCAGTCCACGACTTCCGAGGAAGTCAGCTTCTGGATGGCGTTCCGCGCCTCGAACTCGTCGAAATCGTCTCCCGAGAGCCGCAGCTGGGCGAACAGATCCAGGTCCGCTTTGGCGTTGGGGAGCGTTTCGGTCTGGGACTGGCGCCGGCCGATCATGCGCCGGATGGTCTTCTGCGCGTCCATGTGGGCCGCGATTTCATCCGACTTGGGCAGCCGAAGGAAGGCTTCCTTCTTGGGATTCGCTACCGTGAAACGGAAGCCGCCTTCGGGCATTTCGCCATAAAGCATTCAGTTTTCCCCTTTTGTGGACCAGTAAGCGCCGCTTACTGGTTCGCTATTGCCCGATGCCGGTGATGGCGCAATTCGCGGTCACAGTCACGACGCCGTTGCTGGACTGGTACTGCGGGATGATGGTCACCGTGACGTCCACGATCCCGTCCGCTTCTCCGTTCACCACGACGCCGTAGGAAATCTGCTGCCAGGTCCAGGTGACCGAATCGTTGGCGTCGTACTGGACGGTGACCACGGCCGTTCCGGTGGTCTGGGCGACCAGCTTGGTGTATTCGTCGGAGGCTTGCAGCAGCCGCGCCCGGAAGGAGAACGTCGGGACGCGTGCCCCGATTTCCAGCCGGCCGCGGATGGCGGCGCCGCTTTGGATGCCCGAGCCGGGGAAGAAGCCCGTATTCAACAGCAGGTTGTTTTTCCAGCCCAGGCTGACGCTGAGGATCTTCTTGGTGCCGACGTAATCCACGCCGTTGATGGTGATCGCGGCCGACCCGGAGAGCATGTGGTGCTCGGTGGTCAGCGCCGGCGCCGAGACGCCCGAGGGGCTCGTGAGTTTTCCGGATCCCACCCACTTGACGGTGCATTTGTGGGTCGCGCGGCCGGCGCCGTAGGTGATCTCATTCATCACCTCCTCTATCGCGCAGCCGATGTAGGCGTTGTCGATGGAATTGCCGCCGCCTTCGGCCATCTGCTCCACGACGGTCAGATAAGGCAGCTCGATGGTCGTGCCGGGATTGATGGGCGTGAGCGTGTAGGCGTAAGGCCCCGAACCGGTCTGCGCGACGTTGCCCAGCGCGTAGGCCCAGGCCCAGACCACGAATTCCGTGGTGCCGTACTTTTCCAGGTCCCCGCTGGTTTCAAAGGAGACGGGATAGACGGCGGTCGCGAACTCGTGACCTTTTCCGATTTCCGGCGCGTCGTTCTCGGTGGTGAACATCGGGCTGGCGATCTGCGCGTTCAGCTGCTTGAAGGTCAGGAAGCTGGACGCGATCGTGGTAATGCTGGTCTGCTTCGCCTTGCCCAAGGCGAGGACCTTTTGTTGAATTCTCGACGCCACGGACTATTCCTCCGCCTTTTTGGCTGGTTGCTGGCCCGCGGCCGCCGGCGGATCGCACTGCTGATAGCCCTGGACCATCAGCTTGACCAGCTCCTCTTGGGTGTGCACCTCTACGGGCGCTGCCTCGTGCGGATGCTTCAGCCAGACGTTTTCCATGTCAGTTGTCGCCTATCTCCGGGATGACAAAGCTCCCGATCAGAAAATCGAGACCGTCCGCATCCGTGTGCCTCTGCACGCTGGGCGTGTCCATGATCTCGAGCGTCGGCGGGATGATCTGGATTTGCCGGATGTTTTGGGCCCCGCCATTGACCCCGCCGTTGGTGATGGTCCACCAGATGCTGTCGTAGCCCGCCGGAGGCACGCGCCCGGCTTGATTCGCCAGGCGGACGTAGATTCCGATCTGGTGGCGCAGAATATCGGCGCCATTGAAGGTCGCGGCCTGCGTGCCTTCCCAGGCTACCAGCACCCCGGGAGCCTTCAGCTCGTGAATCGCAAGCGCCAGGGGCACGTTCAGGCCGTACTGGTCGTGAAAGGCCGCGATCCGCTCGATATCGCCGTTCATGGCGGTGGCCAGATCGGCGATGGTTTGAAGCGCGGCCACCACCGCGTCGACGATCACCGCGGGGTTGAGCATTATCCGTTGCGCCTCAGCTTCAAGACCGCGCCGCCTTCGATGTCGACCTCGACCTTTCCGACGTCGTAGTTCACGCCGTCGATGGAGATCTGGTCGCCCATCAGCGGCTGCGGCGTGATGTTTTTGTAGTCCACCCATAAACGCACGGCTGAAACGCCGGCCGCGCTGCCCGGAAGCAACTCCTCCTCCATCCCGGGGTTCTTGATGACCCCGGTGATGGAAAAGGTGTGTCCAGGTTGGGAGGCGGGAGAAAGAAGAATCGCCGGGATGCCCCAGGTCGCGAGAAACTGCGCGTGCGCCCGCTCGACGCTATCGGTCCAGGGCATGGCTCAGAAACTAGCCGAGGGTGAGGATCGAATAGTAGACCGTAACAATCGCCGTCCCGTTGCCGGTGGTGAAGGCGCCGGTCCCGTTGGTGATCTCCAGGCCGGTAGCCGTAGGCGGCTGGATCACGGCGCTCGGAGGCGCGAGCACGTTGTTGGAGGAGCTGGCGCTGTTAATGGTCGCGGCGGGGACGTTGCCCGCGTGAGGATTGACGGAGGTCCCGTGATACTGAAACGTCACGGCGCCGCCACTGGCGAACTGAGTGCTGCCGGCCTTAAACTGCACGACGATCTGGTCGATCACCAGGACTTGGCCCGCGGCCGGCGCCGGCAGAATGGGAACCGGCGTTCCATTCATGGCCAGAATGTTCGCCGCGGAGAGGGCCACGGTCGCCTTTTGGAGCAGGCCCGGATCGATGTCGCTGGAGCCGATCAGCGCGAACGACGTCGGCGTCAGACGCACGCGGACCGTGGCGTCTCCCGAGCCACCGCCCAGCGCGTTGGTGCCGCTGGGATTGGTCAGTGAAGCATAGCCGATTTCCAGATTGGCCACGCCGGCCGCGGTCGTGCGCGAGGACGTGCACTGCCCCAGGGCGTCGTTCCAATACACCTTGTCGCCCTCGTTGAAGGTGCTGGTGTCCTTGGCCAGGTCGAACACGCCCTGGACCATGCCGGCCAGAGCCGCGCCGGACAGAACCGTCTCCACCGCGACGGCGAAGATGTTGCCGACCTTGAAGCCGCCCCCGCCGTTGACGTTATACGGGGCCAGAAAGTCGAGGGTTTCCCCACGATGCACAAAATTCTGCATATTGCCTTGTCTCCTTGTTCGGGGAAAGGCGGGCCCTCTTGTTTAGGGCTGGGCCGCCTCGTCCTTGATTTCCGGGTTTTACGCCCCCGCGTTTTGCTGCCAGCCGCGGTAATCGATCGCGGCGGCCGCGAAGTCCAAACGGGCCTTGATCTCGACGCCGTCGACGTCGAAGCCCTGGCGGGTTTCGATGTAGACGCCTTCCTGGCCTTCCAGGTAGCAGTACTCCAGACCGTCGATCTGGGCCGGATCGGCCACCGCGTACCAGGCCGTGCCGCTCGCGGCATCCAGACGGGGTTCGATGACCGGGATCATGCTGCGCACCCAGCTCGGGACCACCTTGGTCAGATCCGAAGACGCGATATCGATCGGGTAGACGGCTTGCAGCAGGTAGGTTTCGAGAGCCGCCGGGCCGCAGAGGAATCGCGGGACCAGATTCAAGGGGGTCCCTTGAGGACCGCTCTGCAGCCGGAGCTGCTTGCGGGCGGCGGCCAGCGCGCCAAGCGCGTTGGTGATGATGCTGCTGCTGGATCCGGTCAGGACGTTGTTGTGGGCGGAATTGAACATCGCCACGTTATCCACCTGCATCACCTGGTTGCCGGTGATGACGGCCCAAACGGTGTCGGACTCGAGGCGCGCGGCGGCCACGCCCAGGATCGCCGGGACGCGGGTGAACGCCTGCAGGTCGTCGTTGATGATGACCTTGCGGGTGATGGCCACTATCTCGCCGTAGGTGGCGAGCGAATAGTTCTGGTTCGAATCGGTGAGATTCGCCCGGTGGTATTCGCCCTTCTGGTTCAGCTTCTGCAACGCCGAGGCGTCGCTCAACTGCACGCGATTGATGGGCTTGAAGTCGGCCGCCGTGACCTGCTTGGCGAGCGGCTGGAAGCTGCGCGGCCAGGCCTCATAGGCTTGCCGCAGCGTCTTGTTGGCAACGTTGGCCAGAATGCTGGGGAAGTCGGTGGTCGATTCCGCGCCGCCGGAGAAGGATTCCGACTGGATGCGGCCCTCGGAGAGGGCGCGCTGGGCGAGTTCCATTTTGCTCATGCCGCGGGGATTGATGCCGCGCAGTTGGAGCGATTCGCGAGCCATCTCGAGCAGCGAGAAGCCGCGGTAATTGCGCCCCTGCTCCTCCAGCCGCCGCTGATAGTCCGGTCCGCGCCCGTCCAGATATTCCCCGGTGGGCTCGCCGCTGGAGTTCAGCCTCTTGGCCATGCCGAATTTCGGGTCGTGCCGCAGGAGCAGGGCGGACTGCATCTGCGCCAGGCGGGTTTCGCCGGCTTCGCGGGTGATCACGGCCTCGCCGGTGATGCGGAAGTCTTCGCCCTTGGCGTCCTGCTCCCCTTTGACCGCCAGTTGCGTCATGATGCTCTTGCGGGCCTCGTCGGCGGAGATCCCGTCGCCGATGAGTTTGGCGACGAAGGTCTCGTCCAGGGCCTTGAAAGGAGCCGCCATGGCGCGAATGTCACTTACGCGCTGCCGCTCCGCCTTAACTGCCTCGTCGCGCGCTGCGGCGAGCTGCTGTTCTTCCATGTTGTGCTCCTCCACTGATTTGGAAGCGCTTGTTGCGCTCCCGATTGTTCCGCCGCTGGCGGACAAAAACGCCGTGCTGAAATCGGCCGGCACCGGGCACGGGGAGATTTCGAACGGCTCCCAATCGGTAGCCGCGAACATCCCCATTTCATTCGGATTGGAATACTGCGGCGCCCCTTCCGGCAGCGGATTGCCCGCGCTCAGCTTCTCCCGGTCGTAGATCCAGGCGCCGAAACTCAGATTCTGGACGATGCCGGCGGAAACCTTCCGGAACAACTGGGCGGCGTCCGGATCGCCCAGATCGAACTGCAGCGTCGCCGTGCCCTTGGTCCCTTGGGCCTGCGCCTTGCGGACCACGCCGACCTGAGCTTTCGTCCCGGTCTTGCCCGCCATGGCGGACTTGAAATCGTCCCCGGTGAAATGCGTATCGAAGACCGGAGCGCCCGCGTTCAGGCGGTCCAGCCTGGCGCCGGCCATGTCGAGCCACAGCATGCAGGGATCGCCCGTGTCCGGATCGCGCCGGGAGACCCATTGGCCGCCATACCAGACGCAATCGATGGTTCCGGCCTTCAGATCGACCGTGCTGGGCACGAATTCGGCGATACTGCCGCCGTCGACTTTGCCGCCGAAGTAGTCCTCGGGGCCGATCTCGCCCGCGGCCTTGAGGTCGGGAGCCTTCATTCCCGCGTCCTTGTAGTGCGCCGCGAGGTGCGCGTGCACGCCTTTGCGGTCCGCATCCGGGACGCTCAGTCCGCCGCCGTTCAGCCGGCCCATGGCAGAGGCGACGCCCTTCATGTTGGCCGCGCCCACGGTTCCGTCCGCGGACACGTTGTGGTGCGGCAGCTTGTAGGCGTCCTTGGTTTCCGGATCCTTGGACGGGTCCACCCAGGCGTGCATGGCGCGCAGCGCTTCCTTGGTGGGCTTGTCGCCCAGCCGCTTCAGGTTCGCGCCGGCGTCCCAGGCGCCGTCCTTGTCGACGGCCGTATGCTTCACGCCGATCGCTCCGAGCTCTTCCGGCGCCGTTCGGCGCCCCGTTTTGAGATCGCTCATGTTGTTCCGTCCGCTAGTTCAGTCCGAGCTGGACCTTGACGTATTCGGTTTCGCCCATCAGCGCGATCTGGGCGAGCTGGCGCTCGAGCCAATCGATGTGATCGTCCTCATGCCACTTGATCCAGTGCTCGAACTTGTTGCGCGTGTTGTCGTCCTTGGCTTCGAGCGCCAGCACCGCATAGCCGTTGTAGGCGTCCACGATGGCCGTCTCGGCGTCCAGGGCCTTCTGCAGGATGTCCGTGAGGGTCGCCCGCGTGGCGGCGTTCGCGGCGCCGTAGGCCGGGTCGGCTCCGAGGAAGAAGATCCGGTCCGTGATTTCCTTGAGATACGACTCCGCGTCTTCGCCGAAGCCGCAATATTTGTCGGCCAGCTTCTTGAGGCCGCGGTAGCGCAGGTCGCGCTTGTCCAGGTGATACTGGACGTTCAGCCGCGCCTCCATGGAGGCCGCCTGTTGCAGGACACCAATGACCTTCGGATCGCCGTTCATGAATCTCCTTCGATACCAGGAAATACCAGGATTACCGCCCGCCGAATTCCTCTAAGCTGTGGCAACGAGAGCCCTTGGGTTTTCTTTCTACCAGCTTTTACCACCTAGTTCACATACAGCCGGGAGCTGGATTCCCATCGCCGTGATCCATGCCTTAACGCCTGGGCGGTCAAATGGTCGGCCGCGCTCGCGAGCTGCCCGGCCTGGTGGCGAACTTCCTCCGCGGTCATTCCTTGGCCGGGCGTACCGCTCAGGCCCTGGCCCTTTGGCGCTCCCACCGCCGGCTTCGCGCTGGGCGTTCGTTCCTCGGTTCCGGCGGGCTGCTCCTGTCCGCGGTCGGTGACGTTGCGCGGGTCGCAATCCAGGATGATTTCGAGCTTGTCCAGCTTGGCGTTGATGCGCGCGATTTCCTCGAGCTGGCCGTCCGGGTCGTAACCGTTCTGGGCGATGGCTTCGGTCAGCGTCAGCACGCCCATGCGGATCCGCTTCAGGTCCGCCATCGTGTCTTTCAGCGGATCGACGCTCTCGAACTTCGGCGCCGTCCACTGGGTGGCGTATAGACTCAGCTTTTCATCGTCCACGGCCGCCGCCGGGATCTTGCCCTGGAGCACCAGCGTGTCGATGAACCTGCGCCGCACGGGCGAGCAGAACATCGGGACCAGCGTCAGCCAGCGGTAGCCCTCGATGGTGTTGCGGAAGCCCAGCATGCCGCCGCGCCACGAGGAATAGGTGGTCTGCGACAAATCCCCGGTCATCACTTCATACGGCGTGCCGATGCCGGCCGCGATGCGGTGCAGCTCGGTCTTAACGTAGTCGCTGTAGCCCCCGGCGCCCTGCGGATTGTTGAATCTCACGTCCTGGCCGGGCTTCAAATATTCGATCATGGCCGGCTCGAACGACTCCACCTGGTTATCGTTCTGCGGATCCGTGTCCTTGATTCCCAAAGGCGTGCCAGCGATGCCTTCCGGCTGCGTAACGAAGGCGACCACGCACGCTTCGATCTTCTTCCGCACGCCCTCGGCGTCCCGGTAGTCGTCCAGGTCGCGGAAGGCCATCATGGACGGCGTCATCCAGGGCACGCCGCGGACCTGGCCCGGGCGCAAGACCCGGTAGATGTGCATGATCTGCTCGGCCGGAACCGGCTGGCTGATGATGCCGCCCCGCGGGTTCAGGATCAGCACGCCGCCCGGGTGATAGCTGAACAGCCAGTAGGCCACCCGGCGGCCCAGCATGTCGAACTGGACGCCCTGCATCACGTGCCCGTTGATCAGGCCCATGGTCCGGGTCTGGTCCAGAAAGTCGGCTTCCAGGATCTGGAGCTGCAGGGGAACTCTCAGGGCGGCCTGGGGCAGACGCGGCCGGTAGCGGATGATTCCTTCGCCGCTTTCCGCCGTGCTGCGCATCACCAGCGCCTGCATGCCGTAGAAATCCAGGCGCTGCGGCGTATCGCACTGCTCCACGAAGTAGGGCCACTCGCCGTCGATGATCCTGTCCAGCTTCGCGTTACCCGTTTTGGCCTGTGGAACGATGCCGGTCCCGACGGTGTTCCCGACCAGCTCCTCCAGCGCCTTGGCGGCGTGCGGATTGTTTCGGACCAGGTCCCGCGACCGGTTGCGCAGCCAGATGAGCGCGCCCATCAGCTCGACGTTGGCGTCGGTCGAGGCCGCGTACCACCCGTGCGCCCGCCGACCCGAAGTTGCCCCGTCGTAACGGAAGCGCTCGGCGCGTTTGTCCCGCAGCTCGGAAACGTAGTCCAGCGCCAGCCGGGTCTTGACCCGCCGCAAAGCCGTGTCCGGCGAGACGAGACCGATGGCCCGATCGAGAAGATTCATCGTTCCAGGGCCTATTTCTTCTTGCCTTTATTGGTTGCCTCAAAGAACTCGCGGCGCGGCGCTTCGGTGTTCGTTACAGGCGGTGCTTCCGGCTTGGGCCGCCGGAAAATGTAGCGGCCGCGGTCGCATGCTGCGAGCTCCCAGCCTTCTTCGCCGAGCTCGGCGAGATCTCCAGCCTCCGGATAGCCGGTCACCTTATACTCCCAGCGCATTAGTCGAACTCCCGCAAGCAAGGACCGGTCGGACCGTCGCCGCGCTTATGCTGAGCGAAGGCGACGCGCACGTCCGTGCCTCCGGAAGCCTGGCGGATCCAGTCTTCGCCGGCCTCGATCGCCTTCAGCATGTCGGCGCCGTTTTGAAACCTCTGGCTCTTCCCGTCGGAGAAGCGCACTTCCAGCGTCCCGGACAGGTAGGCGAGCTTTAGGGCGTCGACCGAAGCCTGCAGCTGATCTACGGTAAGCGCCATTTAGTCTCGTTGAAACCAGTTCCTTTTGGGAATCCACCGTTCCGTCTTCTGCAAGGGCTGCACAGCCGCCGGAGCCTGCGCAGGCTCGGGAACCAGGCGGAGCGCCTCTTCGAATCTGCGCCACTGCGCGTCGTTCATGCGGTCGATACCGAAGATCGCCGCCGCGCCGCGGTTGTAGACCTTCAAATCCAGCGGCTCATTGCGGGCATTGGGCAGCTTTTCCCAGCCGATCTCGCCGTTCTGGCGGACCATCCGCTTTTCCGAGCACAGCCCCTCGAAATAGCGCCGCTCATAGGCCACCGGAAAGTGGTAGGCCCCGGCCATCGGACTGCCGTCCGACCGCGGCCGCACATGCCGCAGCAGATCGTACACTTCCTGTTTGACGCAATGCGTCCCGATACCGACGATGTGCACGCCCTGGCGCTTGCGCGCGGCGTCTTCTTTCGACACCGAAGAGATCACCCGCAAGGCGTCGTCGGTTCCTTTGACCGGAACCACCGTCCGCGGCGCGACGACCGCGATCCCCGCCGGGCTTACGGCCAGCCGGGCGTGCCGCAGCGCGAAGTCGTACACCGGCTTCGGCCGGCTGCCGGTGTCGATCGCCATGATCATGATCGGCATGGTCTGCCCGCCAGCGTGCGGGAAATCCCGCTGCAGGACCTTGGCGTTCAGCGCGTCCCAGAGTTCCTGGGACGTGACCGGTAAGTCTTCTCCGTTGGGCGCCTGCGCCCGGATCGAGCCGTACTCGATCGACCAGTTCTCGCGATCCCGGCCCCAGGCGACCACTTCGTATTCGAGGCGCGGCGGGTTCTCCTGGACGTCGACAGCGGCGGTCAGAAACAGTCCCCGCTGCGGAATGACGGCCTGCCCGTTGGCCGGATATTCTTCGCGGCGGGCGAAGAGCAGCTCGTCGTCGGGCGTTTCGCCCTGCTCGGTCCACAGTTCCGCGAGCGCGGTGTTGACGAAGACCTGGAAGCGCTGCCGGTCGTCCTTGCGGGCCAGGAAGTCCTCCACCATCGTCCCCAGCCGCTTCCACGGCGAATAGAGATGCGAGATCCAGAAGCCGGCGCGTCCGCGGAACGGGCGCTGCGCGCGCCACTCGGCGAGATCGCAGGCGCTCCACCGCGCTTCGTCTTCCCAGATGGCCTGGCAGTGCAGGCACTGATAGCCCAGGACGGGGCTGAACTTGACCTGTCCCCAGTTCAGAACCTGGAAGGTTCCGCAATTGGGGCAAGGCACCCAGGGCCGGCGCCCGTCGCTTTCGTCGTAGGCCTTCCCGATGCGGCTGCGGCCCAGGACGGTCGGCGAGCAGCACAGCACGATCTTGCGCCGCGTGCCGAACGTGACCGTCCGTTCGCGCGCCAGGTCGATCGGATCGCCCTCGCTGCCGGCAGAGGCCGGATATTTATCGATCTCGTCGGCGAACAGGTAGCGGACCGACCGCCGCGCCAGGTTTCCCGGCGCGATCGCGCCCACCAGGGCCAGCGATCCGCCCGGATAGGTCTTTTCGAGAATCGTGTTCGACGAATCCCGACCCTTGGCCTGTGCCACGCGGCCGCGCAGGCATTCGCAATCGCGAACCATGGGCGCCAGGCGTTCCTTGCTGAACGAAATGGCGTCGTCGGCCCTGGGCTCGATCACCATGGCCGGGCCCGGGTCCTCGCAGATCGAATAGGCCAAGGCGCACTGGATCAGCAGCGTCTTGAGCATCTGCGTCGAGCACATCAGCACCAGCGAGTCGACCGCCGGGTCGGTGAAGGCGTCGAGCGGCTCTTTCTGCCAGCCATACAGTTTCAGGAGGCCGGCGCGCGCCGAGTATTCCGAGGACAGGACCAGGTTCCGTTCGGCCCACTGGGAGAGCGGCAGCCGCTCGGGCGGAAGCCACAGCTTAGCCCACGAACTCCGATAGCTCTCGGAGAGCCCGGTCGATTTCTCCGCGGGTGCGCTGGTCACAATCGATTTGCAGGAGAATGTCGCGCGCCCGGACGATCATGCCGGCCACCCAGGCGTTCACCACGGAGAGCTCGACCAGCTCGCCCTTTTCCTTGCGGTAGCGGAGCCGCTTCATCGCGACCGTGACCCGCTCCTTGGCCAGGACGACCTTGGCCAGGTCGGTGGATTTCTCCTGCTTGAGCGTCCGTTTGAGCTCTTCCGGGTCCCGATTGGCGCTAATGCGTCCGCGCTTCTCCGCTTTCAGCACCGCGACGTGGGAGACGCCGGCCTTCTTCGCCGCCGCCCTCGCGCTGAGACGCTTGCTCGGTTTCGCGGGGCTCTTCTTCTTTGGGGAGGCCTTCTTCACATTCAATCACGGGTCATCGGCGGAACCAGGGGGATCTGTTCCCGGCGTGGCACTCTCTTTAGGCTGGCGGCGTTCCGAGCGGGAGCGCTGTGCCCGCGATGCCCGGCACTCCGGGCGGACCGCCGCCCCTGCCTGTCATGGCGTAGAACAGAGTGCCCGTCGCCGCCGCGCCCAAGGCTTTTCCTTCGTCCGGAAGGCCGAAGTGGAGCATCAACGCGCTGAGAGCGATCAGGAAGAGGCAGATGACCATGTGGCCACCCGGCGTATCCAGAGCATCGAACATTGCGGGGCGTCGAACCTTTCTCGATTCTGATCTTCGTTTGGTAACCGGTAACCGGATTTTTCAAACCAAAACTAGCGCAAACGAGCCACAGATACACTCGCGCGCGGGAGGGGTCGATGAAAGGACCCGGTCAACCTGCGGCAGCCGCGCATGTGGCGCGCGCAGGGGTAGCGCACGCGCCGCATGCGCCCCGACGCGCGCGGGAGACCTTTTCTTTCGCTTGGATCATTGCGCGCAACTCTGCATTTTCCGTCCGCAAGCGCGCCGCTTCTTCGTCCCGAGGCTTGGAAAAGTAGTCCTCGATGCCGCGCTGCAGGGACGTGCCGTCGTACCAATCCGGCCGGTCACGGCCGTCAGACCACATTCCCATGTGCCGCCTCCGGGTTCGGAGTCCGCCGTGCTATCCTCGCGCCCTGAAGCTTCCGCCATTGGCGTTCGACACGCGCCCATTGCTTCAGGTCAACGATCCCCTTCGCGAGCTCCGCAGCGTACTTGTTATATTCATCCGCGAATGCGTTCAGTTCGGCAGGCTCGGTCGGCACTGCGGCCGATTTCTTCGGACTGGCCACGATCATCCCGGCCGCCGCTAAGAATGCGCGCCTGTTCGAGTTCACCTGGCAGCTCCGAACCAATCACAGGATTTCCTCCAGCCTGCGTATCCCTTCGCTCTCGAGCTGCTCGCGCATGCACCGCAGCGCCTGCCCGCTGACTCGATCCACGCCCTGCTCCGTGAGCTGCATCGCGACCGCCGTTTGTGCAACCGTCAGCCCGAATCGATACCGTAGGCGAATCACCTTGCGGCTCGCTTGAGGCAATTTCCGTTCGCATCGCGATACCACTTCGCGCCGCTGGGCCGCCGCGATCTGGTCGAACGGCGAAGGCCAGTGGCTTCGGAACGCCCACGACAGTTCGTGCGATGGCGCAGGCAAATCCGTTCAACCCCGCTTGGCGACCAGCAATAGCAAGGTCGCGACCGCATTTAGGAGCACGATAATGATTCCCGTATTCAGCCAGTTGAGCTTTTTCTCGATAGAGTCCAGGCGGCGACCCGTGAAGTGCTTGGATTCCTCGAGCACAGCGACGCGCTCCGTCAGATCCCGATAAGTAGCGGATGGCATGGTCGTGGAGGGCGTCATTGCGTTCGGTCCGTTAGCGTCCGGCCGGCTTGAAAATATCTCCAAAGCGGAAAAAGTGGATGCGGTTTCAGATCGCGGAAGGCGCGCCCGAGCTTGGACTCGATTCGGCGAAGTCTGGCGGAGATCTCAATCGCCGGCATCGAAAACCGGCGCGAGCACATCTCTATCGGCTCCTGCAGCAGGAAGTGGGCCCGGAAGATTGGCCATTCCTCCGGCGACAGAGTTCTTTTGCTGGTCAGCTCGAAATCCGCAGCGTATTCTTCGTCGGGCCGATTCCAGGAATACGATCTGCTCCCGCGCTGGATCCGGCCAGGCGCGCTGAACTCCATATAGCGCCGATAGCAGATCCGGAAAACCTTCTCCAGCGAAGCGGTTGCTTCCATGGCTCTGCTGTCTTGAATCGAGGTGAGGCGGCGGGAGCGATCAGAAATTCCGCATGATTATACCGGTGTCTGTTCCGCACGCCCCGGAACTTTTTTTCAACGCGATGAAAACTCAGCAACATAAAGTTTTGGGGCAGCGCATTCTGGCCTCAAAAACTTGGAGCTTCGGTTGACAATACGGGCGTGGCTACTCCTGTCTGGAAAGGCAATCTGATCGCCGGCGATGTCCGTATTCCCGCGAAGCTGGTCGCCGCCGCCCGCAAGCACGCCTCTGAACTCTGCCAGGTCCACGAAACCGACTGCTCGCCGGCCAAGCAGGTCCTGTTTTGCGCAGCGGAGGAGAAACCAATCCCGCGAAGCGAAGTGGCGAAGGGTTTCGAATACGAGCCCGGCCGCTTCCTCAAACTGAACGAAGAGGACCTGAAAGCGATCAATGCCAAGCCTGGTGATATGGAGCTGTTCCGGTTCGTGGCGCCCGATGAAATCGACCTGCGCCACATCGAGTCCTCCTACTACGTGCTGCCGGATGGAGACGAAAGTCTCTACGCCGCCCTGGGGCGCGCGCTGATCAGAACGGCCTCAATCGCGCTGGGGCAAATCGTCCTGTACGGACAAGAGCGAACCGCAATGATCCGGCCCGGCCATTCCGGCCTGGTGCTCTTCACGTTGTTCTGCGACGATGAGCTCCGCCTGCTGGACGAGTTCCGCACGGACACGGAGTCGGCCGACGAGCGCGATATCCGGGACTTTTCGGCGCTGATGCGCTCGCGGCGCGGCCTGGAGCCTGGATTCACCATCCAGAACCCCTACCGGGAGCGGCTCAGGCAGCTCGTCGAGGCACAGGTCCTGAAAATGATCCCTCAGAAAACCGACCGGTCAGAACTCCGATCCGGGGCCTCCGCCAAGGCCTCCTAAGTGCATGAATCTTCGTTCAACCAACGGCCCGAACCGGTCAAAATGCTCCTTTTGACCGCTTCATATCGGCGCTGAAAACAAAGGAGTTCATTATAGTGAATTCGGCCAATCAGAACGTCTCGCTGGGCCGTATCGTCCACTTCGTGCTTCGCGACGGCCTCCATCATCGCCCAGCGATCGTCGTCGAAACCTGGGGAAATCGCGAGCCCGTCGACGGCGCCTGCTACGTGAACCTGCAGGTCTTCACCGACCAGCACAACGACGGCTGGCCCGAAGGCACGCTCTGGGAGACCAGCGTGCCCTATTCGGCCGAACCCAAGCCGCGCACCTGGCACTGGCCCGAGCGCGACTGAAAATGCCGCCGCGGAAATACAGCGCCGAGACCATCCAGTACCTGAACGAAGACGAGATCGCGGCGCTGTTCCGCTCCATCGATTCGCCGCGCGACCTGGCGCTGTTCGAAGTCGCGCTCCGCCGCGGCCTGCGCGCCAGCGAAGTCGGACTGCTCCAGCTCTCCGATCTTCGCTTGAATGTCCGGCGCTTGTACGTGCGCCGGCTGAAGCACGGCAATTCCGGCGAATATCTCCTCGGCGATCGCGAAGTGCGCGCGCTGCGCAAGTGGCTCGCGGTTCGCGGGTCTTCGCCAGGCCCGCTGTTCCCCTCCCGCAATCACAAACAGATTTCCCGCCAGCGCCTGGACGAGCTGATGCGTCATTACGGCGACCGCGCCGGCCTGCCGCCCGAGAAGCGTCACTTCCACTGCCTGCGCCACACCGCCGGCACACATCTCGGCGAGAGGGCCGACCTGATCGAAGTGCAGGACTGGCTCGGGCACCGCGATCCGCGGTCGACGATGAAATATCTGAAGGTCCGCAACAAGCGCCGCACCGAACTCGGCGAGCGCCTGCGCGGAGAGTGGTGATCACACCACTCTCGCCCCGGCGGCGCCATGACGGCCTTGCGCACGGCGCGAGCGAGACGATGACTGCGGAAAGCCGGGTTCGGCGGATCCAACATCCGGCAGACCGCGTCTTCCACGGCATCGCGGAACTTCGATTCCAGAAGATCGACGGTGCGGTCGTACTCTTCACGATCCTTAGGGTCGGCGTGAACGGCCCTGGTGAGCGATTCTAGCAGCTCTCTCATTCCCCCATCGTATAACCGCAGGTGCCCGCGCCCTGCGCTGCTCGCTGCCCGTTCCCGGCTTTTGTTCTTTTCCGTTTCGGCCTCATGCAAGTGGGTGGGTGAGTGGGTGCGTTTCGCCCTTATTACTACCCACCCACTCACCCACTCTTATTCTTAATTCTTACGTAATAATGATGGGCCGCCCCAAACCCCCACGTGGAGTTGGGCAAAAAGCCCACGTGGAGTTGGGGGTCGCAAACCCCCTACTGGAGTTGGGGGTTTTGCGTCACTGGAGAAGTGAATCCCAGAGGTAACACGTCTGACAACAAGGCAACGGCGTGACCTGATTTGAGGTTTCTATGGATTTCATCGCACACGTCCGCCCTGCCGTTTCCGCCGTGGTACACTACGACTACGATGGCGGAAGACGCCAACACGAGAGTCCCAGCGAAATCGGTCAGCCCCCTTCGTCCCGCCAAGGATGTTGAAGGTAAGATGGAACCGATCAGCCGGGAGACATTTAAGAATCTACTGAAGCGAGCGGTTGCTCCGCCCGCTGTGAAACCTGCCCCAAAATCGACTTGAAGATCAGATTGCCCTGAAACTTGTACTGAAGGGATAATTGCCGTGGTCTAATAGTCGAAATCGCGGAGACAAAAAATGGGACTTATATACCTGAGTACAGTTGACATTCGCTCTGTACTCAGGTATCATTGAACCATGAGCAAGAGCACCATCAGCACTTTCAAACTCTTCGAACTGTTCCCCGACAACGAAGCGGCGCGGGTGTACCTGGAGGCGCGGCTCTGGCCGGACGGTCCGAAGTGCCCCGACTGCCAAGCGGCCAACATCTCGACCCGGCCCAAACGCCCCGGCTTCTACCATTGCAACACTTGCAACTTCGATTTCACGATCCGCACCGGCACTATCTTCGAGCGGTCGAAGATTCCCCTGCACAAGTGGGTCTACAGCATGTACCTCTTGGTCACCGCGCGCAAGGGCATTTCCTCCATGCAATTGGCCAAAGAGATCGGAGTTACCCAGAAAACCGCATGGTTCATCTTGGGCCGGTTGCGGGAAGCGTGTTCGTCGCCGGAATCCATCGACAAACTGAAAGGCGTGATCGAGATTGATGAAGCGTTCTTTGGCGGCAAGGAGGCCAACAAGCACGAGTGGAAGAAGCTCCACGCCGGGCGCGGCGCGGTCGGCAAGGTTGCCGTACTGGGGATGCGGGAACGCGGCGGGCGCACTCGCGCCAAGGTCACAGAGATTCGCTCCCTCGATAACGTCCACGGCGAAATCCATGGCAACGTCGAAGTTGGATCGACTCTCTACACTGACGACCATATGGTTTTCAACGGGCTGGATGGGTTGTTCTACCAGCACGAAACCGCCAACCACTTCGAGGGCGAGTACGCGCGTGGGCCGGTCAGCACCAACAGCATCGAGAGCGTTTGGGCGGTGCTCAAACGCGGCGTGCATGGCGTATACCATCATGTCAGCCCCAAGCATCTGGACCGATATGTCCAGGAGTTCGCGTGGAGGCTCAACGAAGGCGATGTAAAGCGCCACACGCTTGAACGATTGGCGTCCTTCGTGGATGCCATCGTCGGCAAGCGGCTCACGTATGCAAGGCTCACGGCGAAGGTGTCAGCGTGAACCTCACGATCAGGCGAGACAAATGGCTTCGTGGAAGCGCCTCCCATCTCATGACCGGCGACGGTTGCGGGTGCGTGATTGGCCACTACCTTCTGGCAAAGGGCGTTCCGAAGGAGATCATCCTGAACCATTACGGATTCGTTGCTGGCCTTGAGCCTTTCGCGGGGAACTTCCCAGAGTTGGGAGAATTTGCGGACGACGAAGGCGAGCCGTACTTTCGGACCACACTCGATTGCGATTACTTGATCGGGGTGAACGACGGAGATCCGCGAAGTATCCATGATCGCTACGTTCACCCAGTGAACAACGATCGGCAGCGTGAAGCCGTTTTGCTTCGGCTCATGGCAAAAATGAATTGCCGATTGAGATTTATAGACCCGCTCCGGCGCGTTGTCAAATCGGATTTGATGTGGGAGGGGAACCCACATCAAGCCGGGCAGCGTTCCGGCAACAGAACCTTTCTCCGCGAAAAGATGGATTGTGGGCATACGACTGAAAGCCGTCCGCGCAAGGCGAAACGTAGACGCTGTGATGAGTGTTCGCGGGGTCATAAAGCATGACACTGGAAGAGATCAAGGTGGAAATGACCAAGGCATTGTCGAACGGAGCGAGCTACGCGAACATCTACCTGGACGGCGTGGAGTGTATCATCCCGTCTAAGTACTCTCCTGAATGGATCGCAAACGCTACCGACTCCGATATCAGAAGGGTGGTAGTTCGGTGACCGTTCCCAAAGAGTTAGACACGATAGCTGACGTAGTGCTTCGCTACAAACCGCCCGCGAAAGTAAAGGCGACGAAACGGCGTGAAAAACGAAAGCGGCAACGCGATGCAAAGAAAGCCTAACTGTACTCATGTATATAATTCCCCAAAAAATGAACAAGATTCTTTCGGCGCTTCTATGCCTGCTCCTGCCTGCGGCCTCTTTCGGCGGCCCGGGAAACAGCTACAAGGTCGTCTACGACGGCGGGTCTCTTCCGGACTTCAAGATCGGAAGTGGAATGGACCTGCACATCGAGACCGAACGGATCTTCCTCGTGCAGGGGAAAAAGGATGTCGTTTCGATCCCCGCTTCAGCCGTCACCGAGATTAGCTACGGCCAGGACGTCCATCGCAGGATCGGCACGGCCATCGGGCTCGCTGTGGTGTCATTCGGCATCGGCGCGCTGATGGCGCTGACCAAATCGAAGAAGCATTTTATCGGCTTGACCTGGGCCGACGGCGAACGCAAAGGCGGCTTCGCGATGCAGTGCGATAAGAGCGATTACCGCGGCGTCCTCGCCGGGCTGGAGGGCGTCACCGGGAAAAAAGCGGTGGACTCCGAAGCTCTGACTGTCAAGAACTAAGCGCGCTGGAAGTCAAGGAGAGCAGCCTTTGCACTCTGGGTACATTTGAGCCACTTTTGTTCCGAAATCAGAACACGCGGCTCATTTGATATATTCTCTGATGCCATCCTTGCCCAAGATTAGCCAGACTTGCGGCGCGCAGCGCTCTTGCGGTCCGGCGGTCCTGAATCGTCAGCGGCCTTTGCTTCGACCGCAGAAGGTCTCCGCAGAATGTCAGCAACGGCCCAATCGAGATTTTGCTGAATCCCGATTTTGTCTTTCTGCATCCCGCGGCTCAGCACGACCTCGAGCTTTTCATGCCACTCACGGTTTTTATTTGTATCCCGTTCTTGTGGCCGGGCTACTTCGTGTCCAGTTGACAGAAGGTTGTCGAGCGCCCGTTCGATCATCTCCTGAATGCTCTGCCGGCGGCGCGCCGATGCTATCTTGAGCTCTTCCTGGCGCGCCTCCGTCACCCGGAAGCCGAGATTTTTATTCTTCTTCTGATCAGTCACTTATAGCAGTTCCCAATGCCAATTTGCGCGCTGCTCCACTTGACAAAATGCGCGCACGTGCGCATAATAGCTCCACGTGAACTTGAACCAAGTTACCACCACGGATAGTCCAGGTCGGTCGAAGCCGCTGCGCCGCGTTGAAGTACGGGAAATCCTGAGGCGGCACAAAGGATCGATCACGGCAATCGCGGAGCAGCTCGATGTCAGCCCCCAGAATGTTTCTGGCTATCTCCGCGGAAGGATCACATCTAAGCGGGTCGAGGATGCCGCTCGCGCCAAGGCCGAACAACTTCTCCAACAGGAGGCCAGCCAGAATGCAGCGTAAGCTCCCGCACAGTTCGGTCATTGCCATCGATTCTGCGCGGACCTCGCCGGAAGGTCCAGAGCCACCCACACAGCCCCAACCTCCCGCTAGGAATATGCCGAACCAGTGGACACGGGCGTCGTTCGTGCGCATGTTCCTGCTGGGCCGCGGCGTCATCAACATTTCCCGGCATCACCGCGTGGCGCCGGCGGCCGTCGAAACCGAGCTGCGCGAAGAGCTGATCCGCGGCGGCGCGCTGGACCGCGTGCAGACCTTCCGGAGGGCCGCATGAATCACGGCGATCCCGAATATGCCGTCGCCGCGGCGCTGGCAGTGATCCTGGTTTGGACCGTGCTCTCGGGTCTGGTCGATCGCCGATATCCAAACCGCCCAGGCCGCCGAAAAGGGCGACCTCGCAACCCTCGTAACGCTCATCACACAAGACGCTACCGTCAAGACCCAGATCACTTCGATTCAAGCTGTTCTCCCGAAGGCCAGCTAACCGACATACCAATGAAGGGTCCTGTAGTTCCGGGCGGTGTGAGCCTGTCGAATCCAGTTGGTGCAGGTCGAAAGACTGGAACCGGATGGACCCAAACAACCGAGGCAGTACCCGGAGGTCAAATCGGCTGGCCTCCGGTCAATGCCATGACTCCCGCGCCTACCCAAATCCCGGCAATAATATCGTTAGCTAACCATAGGACGGGCGCGAAACGCTGTGAAGAGCGGGGAAGCTCTGGGGAGCATCCCGTTCCCTCACGGGAAGGGCAGTTCGAATCTGCTAACCGCTCCACTTCTCCGTCCTCCCCCCGATCGTTTTCCTACGTCAAAGGAGCCCATTCATGAGCAGCTCGCCCGCCGTCCTTTTACCCAACAAGCCGCAGTATGGCTCCCAGGACGTGCTCGCGCCCAACGTGGGCTGGTGGAACAACCGCGCCGAATGCCTCGCGGCCACCGGCAAGCAGGCTCCGCCGTTCACGGCCGGCCAGCCCGTCAAGCGCTGGCTGGTCACCGGCATCGACCCCGGGGGCTTCTACTCCTTCAGCTATCTCGGGCTGGACGCCGCCGGCAATCCGGCGCTGCTGAGCATGACTCTGCTGGCCTCGACGGCGCTGGCCTTGAACATGCCGGGCATGGTCGCGTTCCAGACCTATGCGTCATGGCTCGCGGGCCGAGCTCCCTCCAAGGGAACGGTCGAATACAGGTTCTTCGGCCAGGACCTGGTCAATCCCATGGACGTGGCGGCGCTGTTCACGCCCGACGAAGCCGGCGCTCTCGCGGCCGAGCTCAGCGCGCAGCTCCTCGTGACGTTCACGGCCGTCGTGCTCACAGCTCCGGATGGGAACGCCACTGCGGTGTACAACTACGATCCCTCCGATCCGCGGCGTATCTACGATCTCAAAGCCTCGATCGGCACGGGCCTGGACCAGATGTTCTCCATGGGCGGCGCCACCGGCTTGTTCGCCTTGCGCAGCTCCGTTGGCGTGGGAGCTCCCGGGAACTGGTCCTGGACCATGATTCCGGATCCCAGCGATCCCAGCGGTGAAAAGCAGGCTCCCAACTATGCGGCCGGTCCGCGCTGGGCCGCCGCGGTTCCGGCCGACGGCTCGACCGAGGCGCGCGAGATTCCCATTCCCGTTCGCCCGCTGGTGACTCCTCCGGAGAAACTGGTGGCGCTGTTCGGCAACGTGGTCGCGGTGGAGCGCACCGATCTGATGACTCCGGCGTCCTTAGGTGGCGGCTTGACCGACGCGCAGGCGGCGATGCTCTCGGACGTCGACGCCAAGGTCACCGCGCTGTGGAAGACCCTTCCCCCGTCGGCGTAAAGAGGACACCATGGAACGGGATGAATCTTCCGAGGCCGCAGGGCTAGAACTGACTCCGCTGGACGTGGTGGAACTGTCCAATATGGGCATCGCCATTGACGCCGCCATGCCGGACGATCCGCGCTACCGGCAAAGCGTGACGTTCGATCTTCTCGAACAGCGCGCCGAGAATGCGCAGCTGCGGGCCGATAACGCGCGGCTCCGCATGGAAGCGGAATCATTGATGACGGGAAATGGTTTGGGGCCGCTCCGCGCTCTGGTGGGCTACGTCCTGGTCGCCGGGATGGTGGCGACAATCTTCATGTTCGTGAGGGCGGCGGTCCATGGATAGAGTTCCCGACGCCTATTTCCGCGAGATGCCGAGCCGGTGCACCGGAGTCGAGCTTGTGCTCCTCGGGAACATCCTCAACGAGACCTGCGGCGCGGGCCGGCCGCCGTGGTGGCGCACGACCTGGCGCACACTGGCGTTGCGCGGCTGCGTAACCGAGCCGAGCGCACAGGATGCCATCCGTAATCTCGCGGAGAAGGGCCTGATCGCGCGGCGCGGCCCGGCCACCCGCCAGTCCGGATTCGTGGAGCTCCGCGGCGTCGAAGCGGCGTTCGCCGCCCGGCGCGCGGACGCCATCGCGGCGGCAGAAGGAGGACCACGCTGATGTGGGTGGTCGGCGCTTTGCTCCTATTGGCCGGCATTGTCGGCGTCATCCAAGCGGGGAGGGACTGACATGGCCGCCTTCGCCGCTGCCGCTGCCGCACGCAAGCCCGCACGGGCGCAAGAACTTCCCGCGATTCCCGGCGGTTATACGGCGACGCCCCATAGCTTTTTCAAACGCATGTGGCGCGTCTGCGACGGCGAAGCACAGCTAGGCGTCCTCGCCAATATCATCGACGAAACGGTGGGATCCCATCGGAAGTGGGCCTCCATCAGCCAGCCGGATTTCGCGGAATGGCTGGGCGCGTCGGCCGAAGCCATTCGCAGAGCGGTGCGCGCGCTCGAGAGCAAGCAGCTGATCGAGACGCGCCGGCCCAACGGCGTCCGCTGCGAGTATCGGGCCTTGATGGAGAACTTCGACACGGTGGCCGAGCGCGAACCGCGCGAACTCCGCGAGCCGCCGGGGCCGGTCCAGGCCGGCTCCGGTCTGCTGTCCCTGGTGTCCAGCGGACCGAAGCGGAAGGTCCTCTTGGGCACGCCGGTTTCGGAGGTGGTCTTCGGCAGCCATACCCCCATGGCCATGCCCGTGGCGGTCGATAACTCCGTTTCCGAAGGAAGATTCTATGTTGACATTAGGTTACAGGAGGAAACCCCCAACTCCAGTAGGGGGTTTGCCGCTCCTAACCGCCCTTCTTCATCCCCGGCCGAAGCTCCCGGCGCCGACCACAATGGAGCCGGCCGGGGAGATTTTTCTGAGCTGAAGGGCCTCCTCACGCCGCTATTCCAGAAGCACTTGGGCGAGCCGCCGGACGAAGTCATTCTGCGCGAGATAGCGGAAGCGCTGGGAAAACATCCGCCGCTGCCCTACACGCATTACGCGGGCAAGAAGGCCGCATCCAGGTCCAATGTCTATTCCAAGCTGTTCGTGATCTGGGCCCGGAAATACGCCGAGGGCATGGCCGCAGTTCAACCGCCGCCGAAGCCTCCCGCTCCGGCGCCCGGACCATCCGTGGGCGAGTCCGAGGAAAGCGGCAGCGTTTGGATGCAGATTCGCCTGGCGCTCAAGAAGCGCGTCTCCGCGCAGGAATACGCGAACTGGCTGGCGCCCACGGCGTTTTCCAGGCTCGACTCACAGGATCAGATCCTATACGTGCTCGTCGGCGATCAGGTAACCATCGATTTCCTGCACCAGGAATACCGCGACCGGATCGGCGACGTGATCGCCGAGCTCAAGCTGCCCGTGCGCCGCATCGCGTACGAAATACCGGAGGCGGTGGCGTGATGACGGGGAGGGCGGGCGGCTATCGGTGCATCACGTTTGCTGCGCCGCCCATGGGTCCGGGTCCGGAGGCCTCCGAAGGAGCGCCCATCGGGACCTATCGAGAGCCCGAGGACGGCGTCCTGCTGTTCGGAGAAATGTACTCTGACGCGCACACCATCCAGGAAGTGCTGCGCAATCTGCCCTTCAATCGCGGCGGGTACCGCGGCTCCCTTCGGGTGATCCTGGCCGCGGCCCGGCGCATCGAAGCGCACGCGGAGAAGCTGCTGGGAGAAGAAGGCTCCGCGGCGGTTCCCAAGCGCGCCAAGGGGACGTCGGCATGACGACGCCCCTTCTTGATCTTTGCCGCGCGGCCGGCCTGAGCACAGGCGCGCGCCTGACACCGCGACTGGAAATGGATTTGCGGCTGATTTGCCAGCACATCGCGATCGTTCGGGACCTGATGGCCATGCGCAGACAGGGCCTGTTTGAGTCCGTGCACTGTCACGCGGAAGTCCTGGGCATTGTCCTTCCCGGAGAACCCGCCCGCGCAGTCCGGCGCATCTACTGGGAGGAAGCCGGTCGCATCGTGCAGGCCTGGCGCGACCGATTGGGAACGTCCATCGAACGGACTCCGGCGAAGAAATCCGCGGCGAAGCTGCCGACCCGCAGAAAGAGCGCAGCCCCGTGATTCCGAATCCCCAACGAAAGGAGGATCGAAGCCATAGCAGCGGGGCGGCCAGGCCAAAGCCGCCCCAGCCCACCGACACAAAGCGCCGGTTCTGGTCCAAGGAGGATCTGACGCGGATATCGGAACTGTATCCGGAGCATCCTACGGCCGAAGTTGCGCGACTTCTGGGCCGGGGAATCGACGCGGTCTATAGGGCCGCATTCAAACTTCGGATCACGAAGACCCCGGAATTCCTGAAGGCAAACTGCCGTCTGCAGGAAGGCACTGCCGTTGGCCGCGCGTATCGGTTTCCAAAGGGCTATACGCCGGCGAACAAGGGTATCCGGCGTCCCGGCTGGAACCGCGGCCGCATGCGGGAAACTCAGTTCAAAAAGGGCGAACGCTCTGGAATGGCCGCGAAGAAGTGGGTGCCGATCGGAACCATCCTGCTGGCTTCAGATGGGTATCTGCGGATCAAGGTCCGTGAGGCTGTATTCGGGGAACCCACCGGCTGGGGCAATCCGGATGCGTGGCCGCAATATCACCGGCACGTTTGGAAGCAGCACAACGGGCCGATTCCACCCAAGCACATCGTCATTTTCAAGGACGGCGACCGGACCAACTGCGCCATCGGAAATCTGGAACTGATTTCGATGGCGGAGAATGCCCGCCGAAATCGAATGTGGGGCCGCTACCCGCGCGAGCTGGCCGAAGCGATCCAGCTCAACGGCACGCTGAAGCGGAAGCTTAACAGGTCGCATGGCCAGGAATAAGATTAACGATCTTCGCGACCATCTCTTCGAGACGCTCGAAGCGCTGAAGGACCCGGACAAGCCGATGGAAACGGAACGGGCCCGCGCCATCAGCGAGGTGGCGCAGACCATCATCAATTCGGCCAAGGTCGAGATCGAACTGGTCAAGGCCGTGAGCGGGTCCACGGGCTCACGGTTTTTCCAATTGCAGGAAGAAAGCCGCGAGCTTCCCAAGATCGCGGCACGCGGTGCGCGGGACATCCGTCGGGAGCCAGGGCGCATCGCCGAACGGTCTGTATCCTCCGTCACTCCGCCGCCGGTCCTGGACGAGCCCGCAACAACTCGTTCCGGACCGGCGGCATTTTTGAAGGACGCTGCGCGATGAAGGTGTGCGCTATCGCAGTACGGATGTGGGTACAGGTGTGCTGCGTTGCGGCGCTTCCGCTTGCGCCGTGCTCCGCCCAGGGCGTCGAGGTCACCATCAATTCCCAGGGCGCGCAGGCGCTCAAGGACAACACCGGGCAGCTTATTAAGGGCGTGCGGCTCCTCGATGCCCTGATCTGTCCGGATCCGGGTACCGCGCAATTCTCGGGAGGCCGCATCTGGCAGGCGGCCATCGCCCACGGAGTTTCTCCCCAAATTCCGGAACAGGCCCGGATCACGCTGAACCGCCGCGTGACGTTCAACTGGCGCAACTGGCTGATCACCTTCGTCGCCACCGGCAGCGGAGGCATGCTCGCGCTGGCGTCCGGCAACATCGTAGCCGCTAGCGCGAAGATCTTGACGGCACTCGCGGTCGGGCACGTCTTCTGGGATCAGTTCGGCCCTGTCCTGAAATCCCAGCTCCCCGATCCCTCGGGGTTCCTGCAATCGCTGCTCGATCCTTCCAAGCCCATCGTCTTCGAGGCGGCCGGCAACTGCATCACGGCTTCAATGGTGGCCCAATTCAATCCCAGCCTCCCGGTGGTGATCGGGCCGTTTCGCGTCGGGAGCTCCAACCTGGACAGGCCGATCATCATCCTCCCGCCGGGGACGACGAACTCGACTCCATTCTCGTTCCGGGACCTTCGCAAGGGAATCGCGGGCGAACCGGGCGGCGCGCGGTTTGAGGTCTTGCCGCACTCCGCGCCGGCGGGAGCGCCGCAGTGAGGATGAGCGAATCTAAAGGGAATACTACAGCGGGAAGTACTAGGGGTTTTGCGATCTGATGAGTCCGTACTATAACCAATCCGGCGTGACGCTGTACAACGGTGACGCTCTGGCGTGTTCTACGGGAGCTGCCAGCGGACAGCGTGGATTGTTGCGTGACGAGTCCGCCCTATGGGAGACTGTCCCGACTGCGGATGCGGGACGAAATGGCAAGAGGGACCCGAAAGGGGGAATGTGCACAAACTGGCTGTACCTATACGACGGTTGAAGCGGAAATTTTTTCTCGATGTGGGGGCTCTTCGGCGCGCAATGGAGGCAGGGACGCTGAGCGATGCTGACCGTGCGCTTGCCGAGCGCATTCTACCTGGAGTGACTCTTCCGCGAGAACAGATGGTCGCAGGCTTGCAGGGAATCGCGCGCAAAGCCGAAGAGGAACGCGCGCGCGCCCCTGTTGCCGTGGACCAGGAGTAGCCACATGAAATTCTCCCGCCAAAACCTTCTGACCACCGAACAGCTCGCCGAGCTGCTCGACCTCTCCGTCTCCACGCTCACCCAGTGGCGTTCCCTCGGACGCGGGCCGGCTTGGTTAAAATTCGGGAACAAGGTTCGCTATCACGCGGAGGAGGTCGACCGCTGGATCGGCCAACAGGAGCACAGTCCCCATGGGCCTCAGGAACATGCGCGGGAAATGGCAGTACCGCTTCCGCGTGCACGGCCAGGACGTGTGCGTCATCACCGCCTGGGAGGCTACCGAACGAAATCGGAAAAAGGCGCTGCAGCAGGAAACGGCGCACCGCCAGGCGATTCTGGAAGGCCGCTGGGGCTTCCGGCCGCTCCAGCCCCGCAGCTTCACTGACGCGCTCCCGGAGTTTATCGAATGGTGCAAAGTCGAATATCGCGACAAACCGGAAACCTGGCGCCGCATCCAGACCAGTATGGCGAGCTGCGCCGAATTCTTCGGCAAGAGCATGGTCTCGATGATCCAGCCCGGCCAGGTCGAGCGCTACAAGGTCTGGCGCCAGACGCCGCGGGCGGTCACCGTCGACGGCGAGACCGAATGGTCGCGAGTGGTGCGCGCGGTGACGCTGAAGCACGATCTCGACAATCTGAGTGTGTTCTTCCGCTGGGCGGTGAAGGCCGAATACGCGCGGCAGAATCCGCTCAAGGACGTAGGACGCCCTTCGGACGCCGCGGCGCTGCGCCAGCGCGTTCTGACGCTTGCCGAAGAGAAGGCCTACTTCGCGCGTGCCAAGGGGAACCTGGGAAAAGTCGCACGGCTGATTCTGCTGCAGGGTATGCGGCCGGAGGAAGTCATGCGGGCGCGCAAGGAAGACCTGGATCAGGAGAAGGGCCTCCTGCGGATACAGTACGGCAAGACTCGCGCGGCGCGGCGCACGCTCAAGCTGACGCAGGAGTCGCGCTCGATCCTCGCGGCGCAGATGCGGACGCACGGGCCGTGGCTCTTCCCATCGCCCAAGAAACCCGGAGCGCATATCGCCAAGCTGAACGGCCCGCACGACCGCGCCTGCGATGCGATCGGCGTGCAATTCGTGCTATACGATCTGCGCCACACGTTTGCGACGCGAATGGTGGAGGCCGGCGTGGATCTGGTAGCGCTGAAGCAGATCCTGGGCCACTCGGATATCCGAGTCACCATGCGTTACGTCCATCCGACCCAGGCGCACCAGGACGCGGCCATGGACATTTACGACCAGCTCAACGAAAAGCGCCGGCGCGCGGAAACGGTCCAGTAAGCTCCGGCGCAATAGAACCATATGCCACCAACAAAGGTATTCTTAAGAGCGACTCCTCCGCCCGCTCTTCCGACGATTTATCCCGCCGCGCCGCCGTCCGTATGCGCCGATGGCGAACGCATTGCTGCGGAGACGGAAGCCTGGCGTGGGCTGGTGGCCGCCCTGAAGGAGGTCGCCGCCTCCCGGCCGACGGCGACGGAGAGGGAATGGCTCACGCTAGAAGAGGCGCGCAGTACTCGGGTCTGCCTGCCGCGGCCCTGACGGATCTGCTGCGGTCGGCAGATTCGCCCTTGTCCCCTACGGGGCGTGGACCGAAGACTTGGCGAATTCGCCGGGCGAGTCTGGACGCTTACGGGAGGAAGCCGTGAAGCTTTCCGATCTCAAACCCTGCGCGAGCTGCGGCGGACCGCTCCTGCAGCCGCCTCAGGACGCTTGGTACGCGTTCCGCAGCTCTCTCGCGATGCTAAACTGCGGCGCGGCCAGGGAAGTCCTCGGGATGACGATGATGCTGGGGGGAAACCTCCGTTGCGGACCGCTGCGCCTGGCAGAACAGTTCGCGCCATGTGCGGAGGAAGCGATCACAATCTTGGCCGAAAAAGATGGGGCACTGTGGACGGAGGGCCATGTCTGCTTTGAATGCGCCTCCACTTTTTCGCTCCTGGAGCTGGTGGAAGCAGTGGACCGGCGGCGTTCGGAAGAAGAGAACCGGCGATCCAAATCTGATCCAACATTCGCCGAGGATTCGCCGTATTCCGGAGGAAGGGAGCTGATGGTTCCCGAAGATTGAAGGGCTTTATGGAATCAGGACTTTGTTGGAGGCGCCGGGCGGAATCGAACCGCCGAATAAAGGTTTTGCAGACCTCTGCCTTACCGCTTGGCTACGGCGCCTCAAGCGTTTCGAATCTTAGAATAGCGCATTCGCGCGGAGACTTGCCCGCGGCGCGGACCCGCTGGGGCTTAGTGGAGAATCCAGGTAGTATAAAATAGAGTCTGGAAACGAATCGACCCAAACGCGGGCCCCGGAAGTAACGTCTAACATACTTCTACAGTTCCACAGTTTCAGCGAGGTCCAGTTTTTATGCTCTGCCGAGTTGCCATTGTCCTGTTACCGTTGCTCGCGTGGGCACAGGCGCCCCCGGCCGATACGGCCCCGGCCTCGTCCACTCCCGGCGCTCCCGCGGACGTGGACAAAGCCTTGCGCGCCCGTTTTTCGCAGTTCTTCCAATATCATGTGGACGGCGATTTCCGCCGGGCCTACGATCTGGTGGCCGAAGACACCAAAGAAGAGTATTTCAATTCGGCCAAGTTACGGCTGAAGAGTTTTGAGATCGCCGACATCCAGTACTCCGACGATTTCCAGAAGGCGGAAGTGAACGCCACGGTGACCATGGTAATGGCCATCCGGCTCCAGGATAACGTCTCGACTGTGCCCATGCTCACCACCTGGAAGCTCGAGGATGGCAAATGGGTTTGGTATCACAAGCTCAAAACCGGCGACCCGCTGACGCCCATGGGGCCTTCGAACATCGGTCCGCAAGCCAATGGCACGCAGGCCCCGAAGATTCCCGAGCATATCGACGATGCAGCGGTGGCCGGTGCCGCGGCCGCCATCGTGAACCAGATCAGCCTGAGTCGGGGCGTGGTGGCACTCTCGGGCGAGAAGGCTTCTTCCGACAAGGTTGTGGTGCATAACGGAAATCCGGGATTTGTCCGGTTGTCCCTGGCCGCGGTGCCGGAGATACCCGGATTCAGCGTAAAGTTCGACAAGACGGACCTGGCCACGAACCAGGACGCAGTGCTGCAGTTTCAGTACACACGCACGAGTGACGAATCCAGGCCGCCGTTCCAGATCCGCATCGTGGCCGACCCATTCAACCAGATCTTACCGGTTACGGTGAATCTGGGAGAACCGCCCGCCGGCAACTGAGAGCCTTCACGGGCCCGCTTACGCGCCGTTTTTCCGCCATTTCCCTGCCCCCAGAGCCAGCCAGCCGAATTACGTAGTAGAATTCGAGTGCGCCCCATTCGTGTGGCCGAAACGCGCCCAAGGGGGATTGGGTAGGACGGGGGCGAGAGCGGTTCATAGGAGAGGAAATCGACATGGCATTCTGCGCCAATTGCGGGACTGAAGTAGTGGGGAAGTTTTGCGGGAAGTGCGGGGCCGCGGCTCCGGCGGGTCCACCGGCTGCAGCTCCTGCCGAGGGAGGGTACGCGCCGCCACCGCCTGGGGGAGCCGGTTATGCACCTCCGCAAGGTGGCGGTTATGCACCGCCGCAAGGTGGAGGTTCCGCGCCGCCACAAGGCGGAGGTTACGCGCCGCCGCAAGGCGGAGGTTATGCACCGCCGCAGGGTGGAGGTTATGCTCCACCGCCCGGGGGAGCCGGCTATGCGCCACCGCAGGGCGGTTATGCGCCGCCACCGCCGGGAGGCTACCCTCCGCAGGGGGCCCAGTCGACCGGCATGACCGACAACATGGCTGCGGCGCTGAGCTACGTAACCATCATCGGCATCGTATTTCTGTTCGTTGAGCCGTACAATCGCAATCGAGTCATCCGCTTCCACGCGTTCCAGTCCATCTTCTTCGCGGGCGCGGCGGTGGTGATCTGGGTCGCGGCTACGATTCTGTCCCTGGTGTTGACGCCGATTCCGGTGATCGGGTTCATTTTCGGGATCCTGTTGCACTTCGCCGTGGGACTGGGTATTTTCGTGCTTTGGCTGATGCTGGTCTATAAGGCCTACAACAACGAACAGTGGATGCTGCCGGTGATCGGACCCCTGGCGCAGAAACAGGCGTAGCCTGGCAGCGCCGGGACACGTCCAAACCGTTACGCGCACCACGGATCTGGGCCGGTGTGCTTTTTCCGGGGCGCTTGGTGAGATGATGGCCTTCCTGTTACAGCGACGCTGGCTGGCGGTTGCCGTCCTGGCGGGAACCGCGTGTGCGCAGAGCCCGCCGCGCATCGGCCTGATCGAGTTTTATGGGCTGCGCAAGGTGACCGAGGCGCGCCTCCGGCAAACCCTGGGCGTGAAGGAAGGCGACCTCTTGCCGCGTTCCAAGGGCGATACCGAAGAGCATCTGGATGCACTTCCCGGCGTAGTGGAATCGCACCTGGAGGCGGTCTGCTGCGAGGGGAACCAGGCCATCCTTTTCGTGGGAGTGGAAGAACGCGGCGCTCCGCATTTCGAGATCCGCGAAGCTCCGGAGGACGATCTCGCGCTGCCCGAGGAGATCACCGCTGCCTACCGCAGATTCCTGGAGGCGTTCGAGGCCGCCGTGCGCCACGGCGTAACCGAGGAAGATCTGACGCACGGGCATCCGCTGCTGGCCGATCCCAGCGCGCGGGCGATCCAGGAGATGCTGCCGGCGCTGGCCGACGAGAATCTCACCGTCCTGCGCAACGTGTTGCGCAACTCCGGCGATGAGGAGCAGCGGGCCACGGCGGCCTACGTCATCGGCTATGCGACGCGCAAGCGGGACATCGTGAACGACCTGCAATATGCGCTCCGGGACGCCGACGCGGGCGTGCGGGTCAACGCCAGCCGGAACCTTCTGGCGTTGGCGGTACTGGCGCGGCTGAATCCGGACGCGGGAGTTACCGTCTCGCCCACCTGGTTCATCGAGATGCTGAATTCGCTATCTTGGACGGACCGCAACCGGGCGGTCAAGGCTTTGCAGATCCTGACCGATATGCGGGACGCGACCGTCATGGCGCAGATGCGCGAGCGGGCGCTGGACGCGCTGACGGAGATGGCGCGCTGGAAGTCGCTCGAAAACGCGCTGCCGGCGTTCGTGCTGGTGGGCCGGATCGCGGGACTCACCGACGTGGAGATTCAGGATAAGTGGACCTCCGGACAGCGGGATCAGGTGATCGCCCTAGCCGCCGGCAAAAAAGCCCGATAAAGAAAGCAAAATAGCGCACCCGCCGATAGTTTCATCGAACTAGTTTCAAATGGTGTTATGCACATCTCCGGTGTCATGCCAAAGTGGCGGCGGTACTATCACGCGATTGCCACCGGATTCATGTGTCTGCTGTTCGTCGGCATCGGCGTAATGAACGGGCGGTTCGCCCTTGCACCAGCGACGGGCCGGCCCAACCGGGGTATTATCTTCGTTAGTTTTTTGTTCATCGTGCTCGCCTGCTTCGGCGTGGGCGGGCAGTTCTGGTTTCGCCGCCGCGTGATCGACGAGTTCAGCTTTGACGGTCGAGCCTTGCGCTTCCGAACGCTCGGAATACCTGAGATAGAGACACGCGATATTAGCGAGATCACGCAACTGCGGGAGTGGCGCGGACGGGGAGCGCCGCTCGGTTACCGGCTTACTTTGCGCGGGGGGCGGAAGCTGTACCTCGAGTACTCAGTTTCGATGTCGACGGCGCTCGCGGAACAAATCCAGCAGGGCCTTCGAAATGAGGCTTCGCGTTAAAGGCGTGCCGGCCTGCTGGAACCAGCGAGGGCAGGGTTTGTGTACTCTCGACTGCGTCAACTGGCTCAACTTCAGCGTCTAGCCACCGGACACCATCCGCTAACTAACTGACCTACCGGGGTTGAGCGAATTGGCCTCTCACTTGCGGCATTCTCATCGGGAGGAGTAGTTTATGCGCAGGCTTATGTTGATTTGCAGCGCGCTGGTGGCGGGAGCCGCCGGACTGATTTACGCCGCTGCGCAGGCCGGACAGAGCTCTCCACCGCCCGCACAACCCGCGCCGAGCCACGAGGGTCACCAGCACGCCCAGACCACGCCAGGTCAGGAAACGGATCATCAAATGGGGCACCCGATGATGCCCGGTATGGCCGCCAAGAGCGATGGCATGCACGCCGCCGGAATGATGGAAATGGGCGGTTCGCTGGCCGCCTTGGACCGGCCGCTGGTCCGGTCGTTGTTTGGAGCGTTTCTTGTGCCCGAGTTGCAGGCCGAACTGGGGCTGACGCCGGAGCAGGTTAGCCAGTTGAAGCAGCAAAAGGCGGAGCTCTTAACTAAGGGCGAGGATTTCTCCCGCAAGATCGCCGCGAAGGAGAAGGAGTTAGACGCGATGTTCGCGCCCGATACCTCCAAGGGACAACAAGTGAAGGCGCTGCTGGAGCAGATCGCCGAACTCCGGGCGCAACAACACTACGCCATCTACACGGCGGCCCGGAAGATGAAGGCCCTCCTGACGGAAGAGCAACGAAACCGCTTGGAAGCGCTGCAGCCCGAAGAATTGCGCCATGCCGCCATGTCGCACCTGACGCTGGAGGATTTCGCCAAAGCCACGCAGTTGTTGCGGTTCGCCTTGTAGGCCGGATCAATCCCGGGCCCGGCGGAGTTCGCACTGACAGCAGTCGCTGCAGCGCTTGCACTTTTCGCAACGGTGGTTGGCACAAACGTCGTTGGTGCAGCGCACGCAAAGCTCGTTGGACGGCTCGCCGCAGATGTGGCACGTGAAGGTGGTGGTACTGGTTTCTTGACTCACGGTTGTTTCGTTGCGGCCGGCTTGGGCGCGGCCGGAGCTTTGGCAGGCGCAGGACGAGTCGAGGGCTGAGTTGCGGGCTGGCGGTTCAGGTTGGTCCGGCAGCGTTGCGCTTCGCGGTCGACCACGGTAAACTCCTGTTCTTTCTGGTTCGCCAGATCCGAGATGTAGTCGCGCAGCTTGTCTCGGTTGGCGGCGCTTTCGCCGATCACTCCCACTACCAGATCGCCGACCGCAGGGTTCTGATAGCGGCGGATCCCTTCAACCAGCGAATTGAGCCGCGTCTCCAGGGACTGGACTCGGAAGTAAGTGTCGAGGGCCAGCGTGAGGCGGTCGGGCTGTTTCTGGAGGGACTGCGCGACGCGCTGCACATCCGCCAGCTCCCGCTGGGCGCTCTGCCATTGCTCTACGTAGGCTTGGGGCGCGCCCTTATTGAGCCATTCGCGCGGCGTCACCTGGTCGAGCAAGGGTTTCAGCCGGGAGGTCTGCTCGGCCAGCGCGACAATGGTTTGCGAAACATCCCAGGGGGCGGTGACTCCGGGCGGGTCCACAGCCTGAACGGGGGCCTGAACTGGTGCCTGAGCGGGCGCGGGGGCTTGCGCGGACAACCACGGAACGAGAGAGAGAGTGGCAATCCAGACGAATGATTTCATATCCTGCCTAACGCTAGTGTCGCACGGCGCGGTTAGCGCAGGAAGAAACGCAGTACGCTGGAGCCGGCGACGCCGGTTAGGGCCGGCACCAGGGCCGGCGCGGGTCCGCTGCGTCTGAACTCACCGTGAACCGCGTGCGACCCTAGATACAGGAAGCTGCCAGCAGCCAGGGCCAGCAACGCATGCAGGGCCGCCGATCCCAGGTAGGGCGCCAGCGCGGTTTCGGCCGCCGCGCCGGCCAAGGTCGCGGCTTCGGCGGCGGCGCACCAGGCCAAAGCGGTGTAGCGTGAGGCCATGGCCGCGCGGGTGATCACGCCCAGGGCCAAACCCTCAGGCACCTTGTGGATGCCGATACTGGCCGCGAGGGCGGCTCCGATGCTCGCGGTGACGCCGGCGGAATGGTTCGCCGCCGTGACGCTCCAACCATCGATGGCGCTGTGCAGCGCAGCCGCGATCAGCAGCGGTCCGGCGAATCCGTGCAAGCGGGTCTCACAGGGGCTGTGATCGTGCACGGGCGAACACGACGGGCACACCGGATACACGAAACGGTCGATAAAACCCAGCAGGATCGCACCCCCGGCAATCCAACCCAGCGCACCCGGCCAGCGAAAGAACTCGGCCAGTTCTGGTAGCATGAAAAAGAAGGTCACACCTAGCAGAACGCCGCCCCCGAACGGCACCAGTCGGCGTGCAAGCCATTGAAAAGACGACAGCCACACGCCAGCCAGGACGCTGAGGACCGCAATGGCGGTAATTAGGGTAGGCGCAAGCACTGCTGAATAGAGTATACCGGGGCCGCTGCTGGATTCAGTATACTAATGGGTTTAACGATGTCTTCCGAAAACTCCGGAACCACGACCCGCCGGTCGTTCTATTCCGTGCTCATCAACTTGTTTGGCGGCCTGATCGCTGCGGTCATCGCGATCCCCGCGGGGGCTTATCTGCTGCTGAAACCGAAGAACTCCGGTGCCGATGAGATGGTGGAGATCGCGGATGTCGGGACGCTAGAGATCGGCAAGCCCAAAGAAGTAGTCTATTTCCGCACGCGCGTCGACGGCTGGAAGTCGTCCAAGGAAAAGACCACAGCTTGGGTGGTGAAGAACAGCGCGGGTGAGGTGATCGCGTTCGACCCCATTTGCACGCATTTGGGGTGCGCGTATCATTGGGAGGATGATCAGAAGGAGTTCTTGTGCCCGTGCCACACGTCGTCGTTCGGAATCGACGGCAAGGTATTAGGCGGGCCGGCCCCGCGTCCGCTGGATCGTTACGTAACCAAAATAGAGGGCGGCAAACTTTTGATCAGCCCCGATCTCCAAAAGGCTTAACTGGCGAGTATGTTCAAAGCAATCTGGGGTTGGCTGGAAGAGCGCACCGGGATTCCCTCCGGTATCCACCACTTTCTGGATGAGGACATTCCGGCTTCCGCGGGCTGGCATCAGGTCTTTGGCAGCGTTGCTCTCTTCGCGTTCCTGATCCAGGTAGCCACGGGCCTGCTGCTGGCGCTCAATTTCGGTTCCACCCCGGGCGAAGCGCACGCCAGCGTCCGCTACATCATGACGCAGGTCACGGGAGGCGCGCTGATCCGCGGCCTGCACCACTGGGGATCGAGCGCGATGGTCATCGTGGTGGTGCTGCACATGGTTCAAGTGTCTCTGTGGGGCGCCTACAAGAAGCCGCGCGAAGCCACCTGGATGGTGGGCTGCGTGCTGCTGCTGCTCACCATGGCCTTCGGCCTGAGCGGATACCTGCTGCCCTGGGACAACAAATCCTACTGGGCCACCACGGTCACGGCGAAGATCGCCGCGCTGCCTCCGGTGGCCGGCCCCTATGTGGCGAGGCTGTTGGGCGTGCAAGGCGGCGCCATCGGCGTGGTCACCTTCGCGCGTTTCTACACGGCGCACATTATGCTGTTGCCGCTGGTAACCGTACTGTTGATCGGCGCGCACCTGTTCCTGGTCCGCAAGCACGGCGTGACTCCCACGCCCGAGGATGCCGGCCGGCCCAAGAAAAAGTTCTTCCCCGAGCAAGTCTTCAGGGACTCCGTGGCGGTGTTCGTTTTCACCATGGCGCTGGTACTGATGGCGAACTTCGCGAAGGTGGGGCTGGGCTCGATGGCGGACCCCACCGATACCAGCTTCGTTCCGCGTCCGGAATGGTATTTCCTGTTCCTGTTCCAGACCCTGAAGCTGTTTGAGGGACCGCTCGAAGTCGTGGGCGCGGTGATTCTACCGACCTTGGGATTGATCGCGTTGATCCTGGTGCCGTTTATCGACCGCGGCGCCGCGATGCGCGTGCAAAAGCGCACAGTCGCCATGGCCCTGGTCGTGTTTTGCGCGATCGGGTGGGCCGGACTCACTCAGCGCGCGATTGCGACCACGCCCGCCGACGCCGAGGACCCGGAAGCCGGCCTGAAGCCGCCTTCGCTGTGGGCGCAAATTCCGGCGGAAGAAGTGGCCGCAGTGGGCTATTTCCGCAAGGACAACTGCGCGCGCTGCCACGTGTTGGGACGATCGTCGCTGGGGCCGGACCTGGCGCGCGAGGCCTCGACGAAATCGCCCGACTGGCTGCTGGAGCACTTCGCCAAGCCGGCTCCGGATGCCCCGGATTCGCAACTGACCGGAGCGCAGATGAAAGCCTTGGTGACGCTGGTCACCAAGCGCGACGAGAAGGGTTTGGACGCCTGGCAATCGGCTCCCATAGAGGCCGTTTCCGGTGCGATGATCTTTCAGACTCGCCAGTGCTTCCTGTGCCATCAACTGAACGGCATCGGCGGAACAGTGGGTCCGCCGATGAATGGCCTGAGCAGCCGCCACACCCGCGACTGGATCATGGGACATTTTGGAGATCCCAAGAAGTACGTCCAGGGCTCGCGCATGCCGGCCTACAAACTTCCGCAGGAAGAACTCGCGCAAGTGACGGACTATCTGCTGGCGATCCCGAAGTAGGCGGCGCAGTCAGTCGCAGAGAACGCGGGCGAGATCGAGCACGAATCCCTCCACCGGTCCCTCGCCCGCCATGGATGCCGGGTTGTTCAGTACCTGCGGCGGGTGCCCGGGGCGATAGACGGTCACGCTGCGCTCCTTCGGATCGATCAACCACGCTAGCTGGACGCCATTCGAGATGTAAGCCTCCATTTTTTCGCGCAGCAGACGGATGCGATCGTCGGGGGAGCGGACCTCGATAACGAATTCGGGCGCAAAGATCGGGAAGGACTCGCCGGACTTCTCGGCCTCCGCCCAGCGAGCCGAATCGAACCACGCGGCGTCAGGTGCAAAGCGGGAGCCGTCCGGGAAACGGAACCCTGTATCGGGGCCGCATACATCCCCCTTACCTTGCTTGTCGGCCCAGATACCCAACTGCTTCCCGACTTCGTGGACTCGTTTGCCGCTCTTAGGACTCGTTGGGGGCATGAGTGTTACGGTGCCGTCTGCCGAATACTCCACCGTCGCGTCCGGGAATTTCACGAGAAGCTCATGGAACTCCTCCTCGGTCATTCCCGGAGCCGTAAGCGTGATCGGGAGGTATTTATCGATCTCCGGCGCAGTTAGCGTCATGGGCTTGCTTAATTATAAGCCCTTGTTCGCCAGGAACACCGCCAGGTCGACGACGCGGAGCGAGTAGCCCCATTCGTTGTCGTACCAGCTCACCACCTTCAGCAGGTTTCCGCCCAGCACCTTGGTCAGTTGCGAATCCACAATGGAGCTGTTGGGATTGTGCATCATGTCGGTACTCACCACGGGGTCTTCGGTGTATCCCAGGATGCCTTTGAGCGGTCCCGCGGCGGCTTCCTTCAGCGCGGCGTTGACCTCTTCGGTGGTAGCAGGCTTGCTAAGGACTGCCACGAGATCCACCACGCTGACATTGGGCGTGGGCACGCGCATGGCGTAGCCGTCGAGCTTGCCCTTGAGTTCCGGCATCACCAGCCCGATGGCCTTGGCGGCTCCAGTGGTGGTGGGGATCATGTTGATCGCGGCCGCCCGTGCCCGGCGCAGGTCCTTGTGCGGAAAATCCAGCACGTTCTGATCGTTGGTATAGCTGTGAATGGTGGTCATCGAGCCCTTCTCGATGCCGAACTTCTCGTGCAGCACTTTCACCACCGGGCCCAGGCAATTGGTGGTGCAAGAGGCGTTCGAAATAATGTTGTGCTTGGCCGGATCGTAGCTGGATTCATTGACGCCCAGCACGATGGTGATGTCTTCACCTTTAGCGGGCGCGGTGATGATCACCTTCTTGACAGTCCCGCGCAGGTGCTTGGCGGCGTCCTTGGCTTCCGTGAATCTGCCGGTGGATTCGATCACGATCTGCGCGCCCAAGCTGGACCAATCGATTTCGGCCGGGTCCTTGATGGCGAAAATTTTGATGCGTTTGCCATTGACGACGATGGCGTCGGCTTCGGTTTTCACGTCGGCGTGGAGCGGGCCGAGGATGGAATCGTACCTGAGCAGGTGCGACAGCGTCTTGGTGTCGGTCAGGTCGTTGGCGGCGACAAATTCGACCGCGGGGTTGTCCAGGGCTGCACGCAGAACGTTCCTGCCGATGCGGCCGAAGCCGTTGATAGCGATTTTAGTGGGCATAAAAGTTTAGTGTAGTGTAACTCCGCGAAGAACAGTCTCAGATCCGAAACGGCGGGGAAGCGGGGCGGCACGCGGCCCCGTCTACTCCAGGATACTGTAGAGCCGAGCGGAACGCGCTGCGTCGCTGGCATCTTCTATCATCAAGAAATGGTTCTTTCCGACGTCGATATCCAGCGCTACATCGAGCAGGGCAAGATCAAGATCACGCCGGCGCTGCCGCCGGAGCAGCTGGGGAGTTGCTCGGTGGATTTCCGCCTGGGAAGCGAGTTCAGCGTCTTCGAGCACAGCCGGCACGCGTTCATCGATTTGAAAGAACGCACGGCGATTCAGGATTTGATGCGTCCGATCACGGTGCCGCACGGTGAATCGTTCATCCTGCAACCGGGCGAGTTCGCGCTGGCGATCACCGAAGAAACCCTGGAGCTGGACGACGACGTGCTGGGGCGGCTGGAGGGGCGGTCGAGCCTAGGGCGCATCGGCATCATCGTGCATGGGACGGCGGGATTGTTCGACCCGGGTTGGGTAGGCAAGGCGACGCTCGAGTTGAGCAACCTCGGGCGCATGCCAGTGGCGCTGTATCCAGGCATGCGGATTTGCTCGTTCACGTTCGAGCAGCTTTCCTCGCGCGTGGCCGTGCCGTATCGCAAGAAGGTGGGGAACAAGTACGCGGGGCAGGACCGCCCGCTGGCGAGCAAACTTGCGAGCGAGACGGGGGAATAGGAGTCTGTGGACCGCCGAGCGTCGGCACGATTGCCGACGTGGCACGTTTGAGAACGTGCGCCACGACGAGAAGCTCCAGATCAGCGGCCTGAACTGCCGAAACCGCCCGCGCCGCGCGTCGAGTCGCCCAATTCGCCTTCCTCCCACTCAATGGCTTCGTAGCGCGCGATCACTAGTTGCGCAATGCGGTCGCCGGGCTCGACGACGTAATCGGAGTGGCCCAGATTGAACATGATCACGCGAATCTCTCCGCGATAGCCCGGATCGATGGTGCCGAAGTTCACGGTGACGGAGTGCTTCAAGGCCATGCCGCTGCGGGGGCGCACTTGGGCTTCGTAGCCTGCCGGCAATTCGATGGCGATGCCGGTCGGCACGGCCTGTGACACGCCGGGCGAGAGCACGATGCGCTCCACGGCACGCAGATCTAGGCCAGCGTCTTCCAGGGGACCGTGGGCGTAGTGGGGAAGAACCGCGTCGCTGTGAAGTTTCTTGATGGGAATTCGCATGGGACTTCGCTATCATAACCGTTTGACGGCCTCCAAGACTCCGCGCGTGATTATGGTGGCGCCCATGCCGCCGGAGAAGACCGCGTTTGCGCTGGCGCGCTACAGCCGGTCGCCGGATTCGATTCGCGATTCGGTGGAGTGGGTGCGCACGCACGATTCGGCGAAGTTTCTGGAGAGCTTCTATTTCCAGTACGGCCACGCATCCATCGCCGATCTGGGACACGTGGTGCTGTGTTTCGAAGGTGTGTCCGAGCTGGCCGCGACCGAGATCGAGGACGAACAACTGTGGGACGGGCAGGCGCGGAGTTCGCGCTATCAGGATTTTTCGCGCTCCGGGTGGATCACGCCGCCGGAGATCGGCGTAGACGACGAGCCCTTGTATGCGGCGGCGGCGCAGCGTTTGCTGAGCGCGTATCATCAGATCCACGCACGAATGTGCGCGTTTTTGAACGACCGTTTGCCGCGGCCGGAAGACATGAAGCCAGAGGCGTATCAGCGCAACATCGCCGCGCGGGCCTTCGACGTGGCGCGTTACACGCTGTTCCTGGGCATTCCAACGGGAGTGGGGCAGGCGACCAGCATACGGACGCTCGAACGGCAAGTCCGGCGTATGCGGGCGAGTGAATTTGCGGAGGTGCGCGATCTGGCCGACGAAGTGGCGGAGGCGTGCGCGGCGCCGCCCCAGTGTGTGCTGGATGCGGACGCGCTGGTAGAGCCGGTTGCTCCAACGCTCGCGCGGCACTTGGATGCCGACGCCCACGCGACACAGGCGCGCGAGAACCTGGCGCAGTGGGCTCGCCAGAATCTTTCCGCCGCGAGCGGTCAGGTTCCGGACGCTGTCGACCTGCTGCGGCTCGACGACACGCACGCTGAAATCGCGGCCACGCTGCTCTATCCAGTTACCGATCGCCCCTTCCGCGAGTTGTATGAAATGGCGCGTGGCTGGAGCGCCCCGCGGCGCAACGAAGTGATCGATGTCGCGCTCGGTTCGCGCACGCATCGAGATGAATTGTTGCGCGGATTCCGTGGCGGTCCCTACGCTTACGACATCGTGATGGACATTGGCGCGTATCGCGATCTGCATCGGCACAGGCGCTGCCAGCAGTATCGGCAGACGTATACGAACGCGCTGGGCTACGAGACCCCGGACGCGATCGCGCGGGCCGGCTTGACGGACATCTACGACGCGGTTATGCGGGAGACTATGACCGATTTCTCGCGCTTGGCGCAGCCCGGCGCCCAGTACCTGTTGCCCTTCGCGGCGCGCTCGCGGTTCCTGTTCAAGATGGATTTCGCGGAAGCCGAATACATCGCCAGGCTGCGTAGCGGGGTGAAGGGGCACTTCAGTTACCGCAAGATCGCCTGGGAGATGAAATGCAAAATGGAGGCGCTCGAACCGGAATTGGGGCGGCTGATGGAAGCCACGCCGCCGTGGGTGGAAGATCCTCTAAAACGATGAGGGCGGGACAGCCAGACTGAAGCCTGTGCCGCCAGCCGCCCTCACATTGTCCAGTCGTCTTCAATCCGCAACAGTGTACTACTGTTGCTGGTTGAACGCATTGTGCTTGTCGCGGTAGATCGCGCCGCTGATCCGGTTCTGCTGGCGGTTGACTTGCGCCCGCTCGGCCGGAGTCAGCGTGCCGCCGTTGGCCTGGCGATCCGCGCGGATCTCATGATTCAGGTTGGCCTCCCGCCCTTCCAGGTGCGAGGTCTCACCCGCGGTCAGCGAACCGCTCCTGACGCCCTGGGCGATGCGCGCCTGCTGATTCTCCTTGCGCTGCCCGATCCGGGTTTCGGCAAACGAGGCCGAAGCCGTTCCCACAACCATCGCGACTGCCAGTAGTCCCATCGTAATCCGTTTCATTGTCTTTTTCTCCTCTGCTCATTCTTGAAGGCTTTTCCTGCCTTCTGCATGATTCAAGCACGGGTGCGCTGGAAGAGTTGTTGGTAGGACTCGTTAAAGTTCGTTTAGCGGGACTTGCGCGCGAACAGTACTGAAGAGGCGGTCAAGCGTTGTGCGCGTGGTAGCATTATCCGAAGGAAAAGATGCGGTGACAGCGAGGACTGTGTGGTCGGTATTGGAAGCAACGGCGGCGAAGTATCCCGAGCGTGCCGCGTTGCAGCAGCCGCAGGGCAAGGGCGCCTATCGGACCTGGACTTGGCGCGAGTATCGCGACACCGTGCGGGAGCTCGCCGTGGGATTACGCGCCGTGGGGGTTCAGAAAGGCGAGTTCGTGGGGCTCGTTTCGGAGACCCGCGCGGAATTCTATCTCGCCGATCTGGCGGTGATGTCGGCAGGCGCGGTGGCGGCCGCCGTGTACACCAGCCTCCCGCACCGGGAACAGGCGCGGGCGCTGCGGACGGCCGGTGTCCGGACAATCCTGGTAGAAAACGATAAAGCCAAGCGGGCTTTAGAGGTGGCTGGCGAAGGCCCGTTGGAGGTTCGCTGGATTGTGTTGACGGGCGAGTCTCCGGACGGCGAGTCGGAACATAGTTTGACGCTGGAATCGGTGCGGGCGCTCGGCGCGCAGCTTCTAACGAAGGATCCTCGCGCGTTTGAACATATTTGCGCGGAGATCGACGATGCGGATGTCGCAGTGTTGTATATGACCTCCGGCGCAACGGGCGAGCCGAAGATGGGACTGGTGACGCATCGGGCGCTGGTGTCGAATGTGGACATGGGTCCGTACGTGCTGCCGCTCACGCCGGAGGATTCGACCATTGCGTTTCTGCCGTCCGCGCATATCGCGCAGCGCGTGGTGGTGGAGCTGCTGCCGATTCGGGAAGGCGCGTGCGTCTGGTTTTCCGAGAGCCTGCAAAAGCTGCCCCAAGAGATGCGCGAGATACGGCCGACGTTTTTCCTGGCGCCGCCGCGCGTGTGGGAGCGGGTACACTCGTCCGTCACGGCGGAGATCAAGAAGCGGCCCGCTGCGATTCGCCGGCTGTTTTACGCCGGAGTCGGAGTGGGAGCAGCCGCTGCGCGTTTGCGGGTGGCGGGAAAGCCCTTGCCCGCATGGATGCGCACGTCTCTGGGCATTTCCGACCGCGTGGTATTCCGGAAGATTCGGGAGCGGCTGGGCGGGCGTATCCGAGTAGCGGCTTCCGGCGCTGCGCCGTTGAGCAAGGATCTTGCGGAGTTTTATGCGGCCATCGGCATGCCGCTGGTGGAAGGCTACGGGCTTACCGAAGGTGGCGTGGCCACGCTGAATCCCTTGGACCGGCCCAAACCGGGAAGTATCGGCAAGCTGCTTCCGGGCGTCGAGGCGCGCCTGGAGGAAGACGGCGAGCTGATGCTCAAGAGCCCGTGCTTATTTGAAGGCTACCTGAACGATCCCGCCGCTACGGCCGCGGTATTGCGCGACGGTTGGCTGGCCACGGGCGATATTGCCGAAATCGACGGCGATGGGTATCTCTACATCACCGGGCGCAAGAAGGAACTGATCGTATCCTCCAACGGAAAGAAAATCTACCCGGCGCGGATCGAGCATCTGCTGAAGCGCGAGCCTCTCATCAACCACGTGGTGCTGGCGGGCGACCGGCTGCCGTATGTCGCCGCTCTGGTAACGGTGAACGGCCCGGCGCAGGAAGCCGAATCCGCCGTCGCGAACGCCGTGAAGGCCGCCAATCGCGAGCTGGCGGGGTTCGAACAGATTCGCAAGTTTCGCATCGTGGAACGCGAGTTTTCGATCGAACAAGGCGAGCTCACGCCCACGATGAAGATCCGTCGGAACCGCGTGCTGGAAAATCATCGGGCTCTGGTGAGCGAGATGTATATGGGCCGGGACGTGGATTGATGGGTCGTTACAATTGAGAAAATGTCTCATAAAGTAACCCTGATTCCTGGCGATGGTATTGGGCCGGAGGTATCCAGCGCCGCGCGCCGGGCCGTCGATGCCACGGGCGTTCGCATCGATTGGGAGCTGGTGGAGCTGAACGCCGACATCATTCTGAAAACCGGCGAGTCGCTTCCTCAGCACGTCGTGGATAGCCTCGAACGGACCAAGGTGGGCCTGAAGGGTCCGGTGACCACGCCCGTAGCAGGCGGCTACACGAGCGTCAACGTCGCGCTGCGGAAACGCCTGGATCTGTTTGCCAACGTGCGGCCTGTGCGCTCCTTGCCGGGTGTGGCGACGCGTTTCCAGGACGTGAAGATCGACATGGTGATCTTCCGTGAGAACACCGAGGATCTGTATTCAGGCCTGGAACACGAAGTGGTGAAGGACGTGGTGACCAGCTTGAAGGTGATCACGCGTACGGCTTCGATCAAGATTGCCGAGTATGCGTTTTACTACGCCGCCGTGAATAGGCGGCGGAAGGTGACCGCGATCCACAAAGCCAACATCATGAAGCTGGCGGATGGATTGTTCTTGCGCTGCTGCCGCGAGGTGGCGGTGAAGTATCCGCAAGTGGAGTATCAGGAGTTGATCGTGGACAACGCCTCCATGCAACTCGTGATCCGGCCGGAAACCTTCGATGTGCTGCTGCTGCCGAACCTCTATGGCGACATCGTTTCCGACCTGGCGGCGGGCCTGGTGGGGGGCCTGGGGATTGTGCCGGGCGCGAACATGGGCGAAAAGCACGCCGTGTTCGAGGCCGTGCATGGGTCCGCTCCGGACATCGCCGGGAAGGGCGTGGCGAATCCCACGGCGATGATGTTGTCGGCGGTGATGATGCTCACGCACTTGAAGGAAAAGGCGGCCGCGGACCGGCTCCAGAACGCGATTGAGCGCGTGTACGCCGGCCGGGAGAAGACTACTCCGGATTTGGGCGGCACCGCGTCGACCACGGAGTTCACCGACGCGGTAATCGCCTCACTGGCGTAGCGGCGCCAATGCAGTCACGCGGAACGCAATCGCAATAATCGCCCAGAATCATTGAGATGGCTGTGCGCCTTCCAGGGCATCGCAGAGTTGAGGTGTACGCTGGTGCCGCAGGAAGGACAACTTATGCCAATCGATTCTGCATTGCCAAACAAGCCGTTATATGGGGCCATGGATATTCTGGCTCCCAATGTGAGCTGGTGGAACAACCGCTCTGAGTATTTAGCCGCTACAGGAAAGCAAGCCGACCCTTTCGCTTCCGGGCAGCCCGTCAAACGCTGGGCGGTGACCGGGCTTAGCGGGAGCGACCCCGGCGCACAGTACACCTTTAACTATCTGGGGCTCGATTCGAGCGGAAACCCCGCTTTGCTCACTATGACGATTCCGGCCGCTGTAGCGCTTTCGTTGAACATGCCCGGAAGGGTGGCGTTTCCGTCATACACCGCTTGGCTCGCGGGCCGTGCACCGGCCAAGGGAACGGTCCAGTACAACTTCTTCGGCACGGATCTGGTCAACCCCATGGATGTGTCGATGCTTTTCACGCCGGATGAGGCGAGCTCGCTGGCGTCCGAGTTGTCTTTGCAGTTGGGAATGGTGTTCACAGCCGTACCACTGACTTCCCCGGACGGTAACGCGACGGCGGTCTACAACTACGATCCGGCGGATCCGCGGCGCATTTACGACATCCAAGTCGCGGTGGCGCCGGGCAAGGATCAGATGTTTGCGATGGGTGGCGCGACCGGGTTATTCGCGCTTCGGAGTTCCGTGGGAGTGGGTGCGCCCGGCACATGGTCGTGGACGTTGAACACCGACGGGAAGACCGCCAACTATGCGGCTGGTCCGCGCTGGACGGCGTCGGTTCCTGCGGATGGCGGCACCGAGGCGCGGGAGTATCCGGTGCCTGTGCGCGCGCTAGTGTCGCCGCCGGAGAAGCTGGTGGCGCTGCTGGGCAACGTGGTGGCGGTGGAGCGCACGGACCTGCAGGCTCAAGCTTCCATGGGCGGGTTGACCGATTCGCAAGCGGCGGCGTTGTCCGACATTCAGAGCAAGGTGACGGCTTTGTGGAAGACGTTGCCGCCGGTAGCGTAGGCGCGCCGTGGAGCTCTCCTGTGGCGGTTGTGAAAAGGGGGGGCCGCGGACTGCGGCCCCCTGCAAGAAGGAGATGGGCGGACTTTGTTAGTTCACTGAGTAGAGATAGACGGGATTACCGAAGACGATCTGCCCGTTCACGGTAGCAGCGATGGCCAGGGGTTGATCCGCTCCGGTTGCCGCCGAAGTCGGGACCTGGAAGCCGACCAGGTAGGTGCCGATCATTCCCGGTTGATAGAACGCGGAAGAGACCTGAACACCGGCGTTGTTGACGCCGACGATCAGTGGGAAGCTGACGTTTTGGCCCTGAATGCCAACTGCGAAGGTGGACGTGGCCGGGGAGGTTTGGCCTAACCCGGTGACGACCAGATAATACAGCTCGCCGCGGTGGAGCGGATTGGTGGCGCTTACAGTAGTTCCATCGGCGGCGCGGATGACTTGGCCGTAGTTCTTGCCGTTGGCGCCAATGGTAGAGAAGATTCCTGGCTGCGCGGCGTAGACGGTTACACCAGCTACGGTGGTGGAGGTGCCTCCCACCGTGCCGACGGCGCTAATTGTTCCGACCGGCGTTTCGCAGGGCGTCTGGAAGATGGCCTGCTGTTGGCCGTTGGCGTTGGTGATGGACTGGATGGGCGCGGGCACGTTGTTGATGGTCAGAGAGAATCCTCCCACGGTGTAGGAGAACTGCCCGACCGTATTCCCATAGACCGAGCCTACTAATCCCGGGGAAAGCCCCAATCCTGTAAGCATGCCGAGGCCGCAGGGCTCCAACCCGGCCGTGCCGCTGGCCGCGTTGAAGAAGCTGGAGGAGGTGAACGTGGGCCCTTGAGGACGGACGGTGAGCGATGCGGTAGCGCTGAATGTATTCACCGTAGCGGTGACCACCAGGTTGCCGGTGTTGACGCCGGCGGTTACATTGACGGTGACATTGCCGTTCGGGTCGGTGGTGCCTTGTCCGGCGGAAAGCGATCCGGTTCCCTGGGTGATGCTGAAGGAAACGACGGCGCCGGACACGTTCTTGCCCTGAGTATCGACCACGTTGAAGATCAAGGGCTGCGGGAACGACTGGTTGATGATGCCAGTCTGACCGCCGCCGCTGACCAGGCTGATCCCGTTGATGGTCACGTTGTTGGTGACTTGGAAGGTCTGCGTAAACGTGCCTATGGAGACGGTGACAGTTACAGGGCCGGGGGTTTGTCCCAAAGTGACTTTGGTCGACACATGACCGTTGGCGTCGGCAGTGTTGGTGGTCGCGGAAAGGGTGGCCGATCCCGTCTTAACGGCCCAGGTGACCGTGGCGCCGGGCGCCGGGTTCCCGCAGGCGTCACCCACCAGGGCGACCAAGGGTTGCGCCAGGGCTTGTCCGACGTTGCCGCTCTGATTGTTGCCGGATACGATGTTGACGCTGGCAGCAGGTCCCTTGGTAATGGTAATCTGCCCCGGCCAGTGCTCCGCACCCGCGAGGCTCAGAATGAATTGGAAGGTGCCCAGGGTGCAGGCGGGCTGGAGATCGCAGTGCATGATCCCGTCCGGGCCGGAGAGGCTCGTATTTGAGCATGCGCCCGCCGATGCCGGCGAGGTCCCATCGGGATTCTGAATCGCCATCCCCAGATAGGGGATGGGCTGTCCGATCGATCCGGCGAAGATATTGTTGGTATTCACCTGGACCGAGAAGGCGTTGGGCTGGACCACGCCGGCTTGGCCAGTGAGGCCGAGCAGCGATGCGGTGTTTCCATCCGGCAGCAGAAAGACATCCGGGATGGGGTAGAGAACGCTGCCGTGGTATACGGTCTCGTGGAATTGAACCGCGCCGAATTGGGTGCTGCCGGTGACCACGTTGGTTTGGAAAGGGACAACAGGCGTAAGCTGCGAGATGGAAAAGCTCGCTCGGGCCAAGCCGTTTTGGTCCGTCGCGGATTGCACTTGAGTGTTCGTGAACACTGAGTTTCCGGTTGTGACGGTAAAGGTGACCGGAATATTCTGAAGTGGGTTACCAGACTGATCGGTCACCTTCACGGTGAGCGGCGTGGAGAAGAACCCGAAAGTATCGCTGAGCAGCTGGCCGTCGCCGGCTGCGATGGAAACCTGCTGAACTCCACCGCCGCCGCCGCCACCCCCTCCTCCGCCTCCACCGCCACCGCCTCCACCGCCTCCACCGCCGCCCGAACATGCGGTGTCCAGCGGCGGACACGGAACATTGATGGTGAAGGTCTTCGAAATCCCGCCCGCCGTCAGGGTGATGGTGTAGGGTCCAGCCGTCATGGGCGCAACGATGGTGGTCTGAACGTAGCCCTGAGAGTCGGAGGTCACGGTCGGAGTATTGATGGTAATTCCCGTGGATGCGTCCACGCTGAAGGTAGCGGCTTGGTTGTACACGGGCCGCTGCTGGTTGTCGAGCAGCCGCGCCACCAGCGGGAGCGAGGTCGCGCCTTCGTTCACGGTTTGGAAATTGTTGAACTGATAAAAATTCGCTACGCCGGTTTCGTTGGGGATGCCATTGAATACGAGATTCCCGCTGGGAAAGGCAGCGTTGACGGGAAAGTCCTCGGTGTTGGTCGACAGGTCGATGCGGTAAATGTTGGAGACTTGGCCGCTATTGATCACCGCGAAGAGTTTCGCTGCGGAGGGCACTTCGTTCGACACGTCGGCCGACAGCACTGCTTGTGCCGAAAAGCCGGAGATGGTGCTCAGGGCGCTCTGAACGGCGTTCAAAGGCGAGGGCGTTACGTCGTAGAGGCCGGGGTTCAGGCTGCCGGGTACGGCGACGGCGAAGACGCGGGTGTTGCTGGCGACCACGATCTGGCTGAATATCGGCGGATTCGCGATGGGACTTCCGGGCCAATTGAACACCGCGTGTGTGGCGAGGGTAATTTGAATAAGGGCGCCTCCGGATCCCCCGGCGGTTCCAGCGGGGGTGGTGTTGATCGCATACGCCGTGGTTCCGTCGGGTGTAAAGACGAGGCGCCCCAAATTCCCGGCAAGTTCGATCGCCCCGCCATCGGTGTTGGTCGTGGTGAGGGCCACGGTCTTGGGGTCGATTTCGTAGACCCGGTTTTGGGTGGTCGCGTACAGCAGTCCACTGGGAGACAGGGCGATGCTGGTCGGATAGGCGGCCAGCGCAAGGGTTTGCCCGGTCACGGCGAACTTGGTCAGGTCGAAGGCCGTGACAAGGCTGCCGGCGTTGGTCGCGGCGAGTACGAAGGCGGTCTTGGAGTCGCGGCTGGTGGCGATGTCGACGACCGTTCCGGTGATGGGAATCGCCGCCGTGGCGAGCTGATCGGTACCGGTATCGATGATGTCCAGCTCATTGGCTCCGGCGAGGAGGTACTTGCCGTCCGTAGTGATGGTGATGGCGGTGGGCGGGTTAGGCAGTCCACTGACGGAGCGTGTGGTCGAGGGAAACGTCCCGTCGATGATCTGAAGCGGATTGGTTCCGCTACCCAGGATGTAGAACTTGGTTCCGTCGGGCTTCGGAATAGCGCGATAGGGACCCTGCGGACCGGGGTTGTCGAAAATTAGGCTTAGGTTGTTTGAGACCGAGTCATATACAGCCAGGGTAGACCCTGCGGCGCCCTGCCCAGGCAGGAGGAACACGAGGCTCCGGCCCTGGTTGGCTTGTCCGTAGGCAACCATCCCAGCAGCCAGGCACACGCACGCCACGGCAGATAGGGTTCGATTAAACATGAAGTACCTCTCGAAAGTGAGATGGACGCGGGCGGCAAGATCTAGTCTAGCACAGGTTTTGGGGCCGTGCAGAAAAAACATAATCGAGCAGAAATGTTTGCGGAGGAAGCAGGCTTCGAAGATAAAGCCGGGCAGAACGCAAAAGGGGAGAGGCCGAAGCCCCTCCCCTTTCGTGTACAGTTTGTACTCCTCGATTAGTGAGCTTTCTGCTCACCCACCGAGAAGGTACGGTTCAGGCCGTTTTGGTCGAGGACAATTCCAAGGTAGCCCTCGGAAGTACCCGGCGACGTCGGCCCCGCGCCCTGCGCACTAATGAATGCGTACGCATGGCAGTATTGGAACTGAGATTGGGCGATGATGTATCCCTCCAACCCAGCCGCTCTGCCGTCGAGACCGTACTGAGTGCTACCGGTCGACAGCACGTAGGTCAACACATGTCCGGGTTGTACCACGGAACTGGTCTGAGGACCAGGAACCGCGGCACCGCCTGTCATGTCGCCGAAGTACCAGAAAGTGACCGTCCCGGGTTGCGGCACCGCCGAGAACCCGTAAGTCCCACCTGGGTCAAGGGAGGTGTTCGCAAATGCTATACCCGTATCGTAGCCAAGAGCATTAGCCACGAAGGGGAACAGCACATTGCAGGAGCACTTCTGGATGTTGATGAAGTCGAACGCAGTGCCCGGGACGAAGCGCGGAACCGGCAACGTCGGGCTCTGGAACGTATTGTTGGGCGAAGGCTGCGTGGAAGCTGCGCTCGTATAGAACGGAGCGAAGCCGCCAGTGACCGACGTGTTCGGATTCGGAGGCGCAGGAGCCGGCAGGTTCTGGCCAGGATTAGAAGCATAGGCCAGGACGACCGGAACGTCTGCGTATTCCACGCTGTAAGGATCGGTGTAGAGTATTTCGTAGACTCCCAAATTGCTGGCACCGACCTTAGTCAACTGGAACTGGTTGATGGGTTGCGAGCGCGACCACGGGCCAAGATTGGCGCCCGCGCCGTCCGTGTTGACCAAAACCATCACGCCTGTGGATTGGGCTTGGCCCGCGCCGGTCAAGGGATTAGCGCCCAGCGTGGCCGGATCGCCGTTATGCGCCACACCCTGGCGGAACAGGTAGATTACCGGCGCCAGCCACAAAGAGGCGCCAGCCGGGATGTTCCCGAAGCTGAGGTACAAGCGCGTCCCCTGGTTAGCGATCCCAGCATTGGCGATGCCGGTGGCGTTGGCAGAACCAGCCCAGTCATCGGAGAACGGGTTGCCCTGGTTGGGAACCGAGCCGCCAATGATATCGGCGTTGAACTGGAATCCGAGCGGCGGATTCGGGTTCGGCGGAGGACCGTACACGCCGCCCGTCAGCGCGGGATACGAGAACCCGGTTTCCGTGTTGTACACGGCGCCCGGAACGTTCTGCGGGATATCCAGTGGATAATTCCGGCTGCCGTTATAGCAATAGGCGTTAGCGCAATTGAACCCGAGGGTCTGCGTGTTGTAGTTGGCGTTACCACGACCGCCAATCGACCCCGTGCCGTCGCCCACCGTGAAGGAGATATTCTTTTCCTTCCAGGAACTGGCGAAGCCTTCCGAGAAGCGCACCCAGGGCGTCACGTCAGCACCACCCGCGCAGTCCCCACCACCCGGACAATTGTAGCCGCCAGCCAGGGCGGCACCGACGCCGGTAATGGGACTCGCACCCAGATATCCAGGAACCTGGAAACTGGGAGCAGGGGTGGCGTTGAACAGATCCGGATTCTGGCTGATACACTGAACGAATTCCAGCACGAGCGGAACATTCGGCGCAACGCCCGTACGGGTTGCCCCCCCCGGCAAGCCAAGCGAGCCGCCAGGGGCGTTGCCAACAAGCTGAGTCGAGGAGTTGTACGGAGCAATGGCCACCGAAGAGAGGCCCTTGTTCACATAAGCGACGATCTGCTGCGGGTTGGCGATGGTCCACGTGGTGGGACCATTGATCGCGATGTTCATCAGAATCTGCTGCGTGGTGAACGTGCTGCTAACCCCGAGCTGAGCGGCGTTGGCGCGGATGTTGGTGATGCGAATCGTCCGGCCAATCGCGGTTCCCGGAGGATCCAGCGGTACGCCCAGGAACGTGACAGCGTTGTACTGGTTGGCGTTCTGCAGCGCACCCAAGCGGCCCTGGAACACGTTCGGACGGCCGCAGGAATAACCCGGCGAGCCCACCGCGCCCTGCTGCTGTGCCGTGTTGTAGAAGAAGGTCAACGTCTCATTGATCGTACCGGTCGGCGTCCCGGGGTTGTTGGGAACGACGTCGATCGTAATGGAGTTGGCGCTGTTGATGGTCACGATGTGCGCAAATCCAATGAAAGCGCCGCTCATCAGCTCACCCTGGAACAATCCCGCCGTGCCGGCGCTGAGGTTCGTAATCAGGGTGTTTCCACCGGTCACATCCCCATTTTGCGTACTCGGCGTCAAAGTGATGGTTCCGTTGAAGCCGAAGAGGGCGAGGTACGGCGTACCCACCGTCCCCACCAGTGCCTTCGAAACCGTCACCTGCGTCGAGCTGTTCACCGCAGAAACAGTGGTGCCCGCCGCAACTCCGCCGCCCACAGGATTGCTGGCTATGAAGGTGACCGTGTTGCCGACCTGAATGCCCGCAGTGCCCGTACCGGTGCCGGATTCATTGCTGATACCGGTAATCGTCACCCCGCCGCCAATGTAGTTGCCCACGTAAATGTTGCCATTGGCGCCGCAGAAGTCTCCGTAGCTTGCATTGCCGCCGGCATAGGCGCCCAGCGACGGAGTCCCGTCATAGGTGTGCTCGGGAGCCGGGCCGCCAGTCGGGCCGGTCGGAGCAATAATTTCGCACACGCCCGGACCGTTAGGACCGCCGTCGGGAGCGGCGGTTGCGCCGCCCACCACTGCGCCGCAGTTCAGAACGGGGTAAGGTAAGCCACTCACGCTGAAGCTTGTAACGGTGCCCGAGATCCCAGTGGTAACGGTCCCCAAACACACGTTCTGCGCGAAGTTACTGCCGTTAAATGTGCCCTTGGGGCCACACTGAACGCCAGGGGAATTGGGCGAATTGGGTTCGTCCACGATCAACAGTGCTTCATCCAAGCCCGAAGTCTGCCCGTTACCAAACGACGCCAGCTGGGTGCCGAGCACCTTACTGGTGATGTTGGTATTCAGGAACACGGTCACGTTAACCTGTGGAACCGGTCTCCCCGGAGCAGTGGGCGAACCGCCGGTGCAGTACAGAACCAGGTCACCGACCAACTCGGACAAACCTTCTGCCCGGACGATCGGAGTGACGCTGACGCTAGTATTGCAGACGACGGGTTGAGCGCCGGCCGGAACGGTGAACCCAGCGAGCAGGGCTACCACGGCGAGCGCTAATATCCATCTGCGAAAATCTGCCATTTCCTTCTCCTTGTAAATTTCAGAATTTGAATTGATGGAAGTTCTCTTTTTCAACCTGAGCCTCAAACTTGCGATCCTTCAAGCCTTCCCTTGCCTGGACCCAGACGATTCCAAAGGCCAAAACCTCTAGTACCCCTGGACGCCTGTTGAACTTCTCGTGTCAAAGCTCATTTTGCTTTAAAGACTTCTCGTTTTTCTTCTACTTATGTGCTCGCGGGATTCACGGTCAATGAATGCCGCCTACTGCTTGAACTACACACCCTGGACGCAGTCTTAATACTAATACCATCACCCACCTGCCAGAGTCAAGACTAAAGTACCAATAGGCTGCTCAAGATCTGCTCAACTGGGAGGTTCCGGACACTTCGGGCGATATAGGCTATTCGACCACGTACCGGTTTGGAAATCAACAAGGAACAGCGAACGGGGAATTTGCGGTATCGAATGGAGATGATGGAGCCTGGATGGCGGGCTGAAGGTCGGCCGTCTGCCTCCCCGAGGGGTAGTTCCCACCGGCCAGCGAATCGGTGGAATCCCTGAGAAGGGGTCTGGTCCGGCGGTCGATGGTTGCATGGAGGCGTAGTTTTGGCTCAAGACCGTCCGCATTTTGTCCCGAACGTTCTCCTTAATGTTTCCCGCAATGTTCTATGGATTGGTACTACGGTGCGCGAGCCACCCGCGTCTTGGCACGTAGATCGGGCCGATTCGATCGCAGAAGCCGCTGCGAGACTGGCGGTTTGCAACTACTCAACGGTCGTGCTCGAGTGCGGGCCGGCGATTCGGCCACTTCGCGAAGGGTGGACGCCCAGCGATGGCGAAACCGCTCTGGAGCAGATCCTGAGCGAAGACCCCGCCGTACCGGTAGTGGTGTGGGGCGCGGAGCTCTCGGCCGCGAGCGCGGCGCGCTGGGTCCGGATGGGGGCACACGATGTCGCCGGTCCGCAAGACGATCTGGAAGCCATTGTGGAGGCGGCAGGAGAGCATTGCGCTTGGCAACGGCCCGGGGACCAGGCCGCCCCGGCAGCGGCGGACGTGTGGCGCAGGGCACTGGTGGGAAAGAGCCGCGCCATGTTGAGGACCGCCGAGACCGTTCGGCTGGTGGGTCCGCGCCGGTCCACGGTTCTGATCAGTGGGGAAACCGGAACGGGTAAGGAACTGCTGGCGCGGGCGATTCACCTGGCCGGTCCGCGGGCGCATCTTCCGCTCGTCGCCGTAAACGCCGCCGCGCTTCCGGAACATCTACTGGAAGCGGAGCTGTTCGGACACGTCAAAGGCGCGTTCACGGGTGCGATTCAGCCGCGCGTGGGGCGCTTCGAACAAGCCCACCGCTCGACCTTATTCCTGGACGAAATCGGCGATCTTTCCTTAGGAGTCCAGACCAAGCTGCTGCGGTTCCTGCAGGAGCGCGAGTTTGAGCGTGTGGGCAGCTCCGAGACGCTACGCGTGGACGTGCGCCTGATTGCCGCCACCAACGTCGATCTGCTGGAGCGCGTGCGGCAAGGCCGGTTTCGCGAGGACCTGTATTACCGCCTCAACGTGGTACCAGTCACCACGCCGACTCTGCGGGAACGCCTGGAAGATATTCCCGCGCTGACCCACCATTTCATCGAAAAGATCTGCCGGCAGGAAGACATTCCTCTGCGCCGGGCGGCGCCGGAGGCTCTGGCGCGTCTCCGCAGCTACACCTGGCCCGGTAACGTGCGCCAACTCGAGAACGCGGTGGAGCGGGCGATTGCGCTGAGCGGCGAGCGGACCTTGTTAGCGCCGCACGATTTTCCGCCGGCCGATCCGGCGCCCCGGCCGCTCCCAGCGGCTTCCGTCTCGCGCACCATCGCGCTGCCGGATGCGGGTCTGGATTTCGATCAGACGGTGGGCGGCATCGAGCGCCAGATTCTCGAAGAGGCCCTGCGCAAGACAGGCGGCAACAAGACCGCGGCGGCAGGCATGCTGGGATTGAAGCGGACGACGCTCGCGGCAAAGCTGAGGAGCCTGGGGGCGGCAGCGGGTTGATACGGATGCGGCGAAGACGACGGCTCCCTCACGGTGCGGCGGAGCCTACTCGACCGAAAAACTTAGGGCGCGCGCCTAGTCCGCGACAGACTCCTGGTCGGGTTAGCGTGGATTCCGGCCGAACGGGGCTCGGCCCTACAGGCTTCTCGTCCCTGGCGAAGATTCCGGGGTCTAAGTCCTGGCCCTGGGAGCACGCTTAACCCAGCAGGTGCCCGAGCTTGTCGCGCTTGGTCCGCAAGTACTCTTCCGCCGATTCCTGCGGAGCCACGATGGCCGGCACGCGCTCGGCCACCCGCACACCCGCGTCTTCGAGCGCCTGAATTTTTTGCGGGTTGTTGGACATCAGGCGCACCGCCTCCAGTCCGAAATACCGCAGGATCGCGGCGGGCAGTTGGTAGCCGCGCAAGTCGGCTTCAAACCCCAGTTGTTCGTTGGCTTCGACGGTATCCGCGCCGGCATCCTGCAATTCGTAGGCGCGCAGCTTGTTGAGCAGGCCGATGCCGCGGCCTTCCTGGTGTTCGTAGATCAGCAACCCGCGCCCCGCCGCGGCGATGGTCTCGAGCGCCAGCTCCAGTTGCGCCCGGCAGTCGCAGCGCAAGCTGTGGAACACGTCGCCCGTGAGGCACTCCGAGTGGACCCGCACCAGCGGGGGCGGACCGGTGCCCAGGTCGCCCATGCGCAGTACCACCGCCTCTTCCGGCTGCCCGTCGACGAGTCCGTTAAAACCGTAGATCCGGAAGTGGCCGAAACGAGTGGGGAAGTCGGCCTCGGCGACTTTGCGAACTTCAGTGGCGACAGGCATGGATTCGATTGGGCCGCGTCCGGCCGGAGCTCCAGCGCTTCCGGAAATTTGCAGGCTTCCGGAAATTACAGAGGGATAACATTCATTATAATGATCCCGAGTGCGGCCGCCCGGCGGGGAGCGGAAGGGGCGCGTGCTCCGCGGTTCTAAATAATGGTTCCACAGCACCTGGTGATCCTGCTGGTCAAGCTCGCGGTAGCCGCCGCGCTGGCCAGCGTGCTCACGCGCTCCACGGGGTTTCAACGCATGCTGATGCGGGAGGAGCGCACGCTCGCGCAGCGCGTCCGCATGGCCGTGGTCTGTGCCCTCATCTTCGGCGCAGGCGTGGCGGCCCGCGTGTTCACGCACGACGCTTATTCGGCCGTCGACCTGGGCTTGGAGGGCAGCCTGGTGATGGGCATGCTGGGCGGCTACGTAACCGGGCTGGTGGCCGGAGTTCTCATTTCGCTGCCCGCAATGTTCAATGCCGAGCTGATGTCCATGCCGCTGTTCGCCGCGGTGGGCGTGATGGGCGGCTTGTTGCGCGACTTCGCTCCGGACAAGGAATTCATCTGGAAGTTCACCCAATTCCCCGACCTGATCTTTTACCGCTTACTGCGGAAGCGCGACTTGCCGTTGTCGGCGTTCAGCATCGCCTGCGTGGGCGTGATCTTGCTGGCGGAGTTGCTGCGGTCGCTGATCGCGTCCGAGTTCCCTCGCTGGGGAGTATTCGCGCTGCAAAAGTCCTGGGACGAGCATGGCCCGCTGGCTACGCTGGCGATCTACGCCACTACTCTGTTCGCCACCGCGCTGCCGATCAAGGTCTGGAACAGCAACCGCAACGAAAAGAAACTGGAACAGCAACAGATGCGGTTGAACGAAGCGCGCCTCGCCGCGCTCAGCAGTCAGATCAATCCGCACTTCCTGTTCAACACTCTCAATTCGGTGGCCTCCCTGATTCGCCTGGATCCCGAGCAGGCCCGCCAGGTGGTGTACAAACTATCGAAGATCCTGCGGCGGCTGTTGCGGCAGCAAGATAATTTAACGACACTGAGCGAGGAGCTCTCCTTTATCGACGACTACCTGTCGATAGAAATGGTGCGTTTCGGAGACAAATTGCGATTCATCAAGGACATCGATCCCAGTACTTTGGACCTGCCGGTACCAAGTATGCTGCTGCAGCCACTGGTGGAAAACAGCATCCGCCACGGCTTGTCGAACAAGGTTGCCGGAGGGTCGATCTACGTGCGCAGCCGGATGCAAGGGCCCCGGCTCCAGATCCTGGTGGAAGACGACGGCGTGGGCATCCCGGAGGCCAAGCTGGCCAACATCTTCGAGCAGGGCATCGGCATCAGCAACGTTAATGAGCGCCTGAAAGTTTTGTTCGGCGCCGAGTATCGCATGTGGATCGACAGCCGCCTGGGCGAAGGAACCAGCACCGGCATTGAACTTCCGGAGCAATCCAGTGGTAACGTAGTTGGAGTTGAATCTTTGGCGGGCAGCTCGTCTTAGCGCACGGCGTCCGCCGGCCATGGAGCCCATGTTTGAGCGATCTTAACGTTTCCCTTCGTCTGCCGCGCACCGACCGGCTGCCGCGGACGATCGCCGACCGCACGCGGCGTATTTACGATTCGGTCGCGTCCGTGTATCCGGTCAGCACGTTTTTCTTTCACTCCAAGGCGCATACCTGTGCGTTGAAGCACTCCGGGATTCGCAACGGGATGCGCGTCCTGGAGGTGGCCACGGGCAGCGGGGAAATGTTCAAGCGGCTGGTGCGCGCCAACCCCGACGGGACCACGTTCGGCTTGGATCTTTCGCCCAACATGGCCGCGCACACGCTGCGCCGCGCGCGCAAGGAACGTCCCCATGCCGCGGCCCACTGCGGCGCCGTGGACGTGCGTCACCTGCCCTTCCCCAACGCCAGCTTCGACGCGGTGATGTGCTGCTACCTGCTGGAGCTGTTGTCGCAGGACGATATCGGTCTCACGCTGCGGGAAATCCGGCGGGTGCTGCGGGCCGACGGTTCGTTCTCTCTGGTGGTGATCGGAGAGAACGCGAAAATATTCAACGGCATGTATCGCGTCGCGGGCAGCCTAGTACCGGCCTTCTGGGGCCGCCAGATCGAAACCAGCGTGCCGGACATGATCCGCGAAGCCGGCCTGCGCGTAGTCGACGACCGGTTCGTGCGGCAAGGGTTTTATCCTTCGCGCGTGCTGGTGGCCCGCAAGGGACGTTGAGGTTGGTTGCAGGCCACCGCAACTCTCGCCTCCGTTCGCCACGTGAAGGCCACTCTCAATCGCTACGTGCTTTCTGTGATGGTGGAATCGGAGTCAGAAGAGGCGCATGCCGCCAAAAAACCGTGGCAGCAGCGTAAAGGAGCGCCCGTTAGCGTTCTGATACCCTAAAGCGGAAGTCATGAGAGAGAAGTTTTGGGTCGAGATCGCCGTGTGTGTGATGGCGTGCATGATTGCCATTGGCGTCATGACGACCAAAACGCCGGGGTGGGGACCCCGTTCAATTCAAGCCATAACCATCGCATTGGGCATTCCAGCCATAGTGATCCTCGGTCTGGAACAGGTTTTGAACAGCCAAGCCATCGCCGCGATCCTTGGCGCTATGGTTGGTTTCGGCGTCGGGAAAGCCGCCACCAAGGAATAACCAACGCACGTTTCAGCAAACACCGTCAAGGGTGCTATGCTCCAGCCGAAGGCACGATTCCTCTAGGCGTTCGGCTGACCCCATGGCCTCTCTGTTTGTGGCAAAATGGCGACAGCGTGACTTGCAGACCGACACTCATCGGCTTGTTGCTTGCGGCGTTGTCTTTTTCACAAACGCCGACTCAACGGCCCAGACTGCCCCAATGTCACAAAGGGCCGACAAGCGACTGGGATAATTGCTTAGGAACCATTACATACGCCAATAGGGACAAGTACGTCGGCGAATTTCTCAATGGCAAGCGCAGCGGGCAGGGAACCTACACGTTCTCTAACGGCGAAAAGTATGTCGGGGAATACCGTGATGGCAATCCCAACGGGCGGGGAACCAGCGCGTTCCCCAATGGCGACAAGTACGTCGGCGAATTCCGTGATGGCAAGCGCAACGGGCAAGGAAACCTCACCCTCTCGACGGGCGAAACGTATGTCGGCGAGTTCTTCGACGGTCAACTCAATGGGCAGGTGACCGCAACGTATCCCACCGGAGACGAGTACGTAGGCGAATTCCGTGACGGTAAGCGTCACGGTCAGGGAACCTTCACGTTTTCCAATGGACGCACATATTTCGGCGAGTTCCTTGATGGCAAGCCCAACGGACAGGGAATCTACACATTCCCCAACGGGAACAAGCACGTAGGCGAATTCCGTGACGGCAAGCCAAACGGTCCGGGAACCTTCACGCACGCCGACGGCACTCAAGAAGTTGGTCAATTTAGAAACGGTGACTACATAGGGCCGTCAACCAGCTTCGAGGTCCTTCTTCACAAAGAAAACGGCGTCCTTCTCGTTCCCGTTTTGATTAACGACAAGATTCCGTTAGATTTCGTCCTCGACAGTGGCGCTGCCGACGTGAGCATTCCAGCAGACGTTGTTCTGACGTTGATACGCACAGGAACGCTGACTGAGGCGGATTTCATGGGGACGAACACCTACGTCCTTGCCGACGGTTCAAAAGTACCGTCCCAGACCTTCCGCATCAGGTCGCTTAAAGTTGGCGACCAAACCTTGCAGAACGTAGTCGGAAGCGTTGCTTCAGTAAATGGATCGTTGCTTTTAGGGCAAAGCTTCCTCACCCGTTTCAAATCGTGGTCAATTGATAACGCCCGACAGGTTTTGGTTTTGCGGTGAGTTCCGCCGAAACACTACCAGCTTAGAATCCTTCAGCAAGCCTTTCCCCATGATTCGAGGACTGCTTCGGACACGACGAAGATGTTGCGGAGGAACAATTCAATCTGCGGTGACGTTGACTTCGGTGCCGAAGTATCAGCCAATTCATTCAACTCCAGCGAGACCGTCTTCGTGCCCCGCCACAGCGGTATGTGGTGCGTATTCACCCAGAAGTAGCGGTATTGCGGTGACGGGTAATAAGCGACGGCAAGCACCAGGTGATGCAACATGAGGCCAATCTTGTAGCTTCGGTCCCTATCTGTTTCGGTCAAAACGACGCCCTTCGGCGCAAACCACATGGCGTATTGCAGCCATTCTAGGGGCCGCTGCGAGTCAGACCTGCCGCCCACGACTATCACGTCTTCAGGTAGCCGCCCCAAAGCCAGAAGTCGTAAGTGGGAATCTGGAACCGAACGGGCATGCTTGTTCCTGGGGTCGCCGTATGTGGATGAACGGTTCAGTGCGGCAAGGGTCTTGAAAGTCCACCGACTCAACGCAATCCGTTCTTGCTCCGTTAATGCCGTCAATTGGTTCGGGTCAGCGATTAGCCGGATGAGAATTGGTTTCGCAGCGTCTTCGAGGCCAGACATCCACCCGTTGTTGGAAGCGCCGCATACTGCACCAGCGGTCAGCGTCTCAAGGTAATGATCGCGGACATCCAAGATTCGGCGGGTTCCGACGTGAACCCGCATCGGCGACACAGGTAGGCGTCGAATTTCAAGATGATCCATTAGCCACTTGGGAATGATATGCTCTTCGCTCTTGCCTTTGCGCCTAACACGGCCGGGGTGCAGGATTCGACCGCAAAACAGGCACTTTCTTACGTCCTTCTTGTTGGCAAGCATGTTTTTGGTTTCTGCCCATCGCCCGTGTTGGAGGAGCGAGGGCCGCCGAAATGTTATACAGCGTATCTCATTCCGCCCGCTCCATTACAAAACGAACCCACCGGATTACAAGTGCCTTTCCATCAAGCACATACGCGCGATCCGGGTTTCGGCCTCCACCGACCACCGCCCTGAACCTCAATAGAACAAATACTTCCGCCACTGATCGTCGCTCTTGCCGAGCAAGCGCATTAAGTGACGGCTGGTATGCAGGCTGAACGGCTTGGGCGTCCGGTGCAGGCGCATCCCAGCCTCTTCCGGAGTGCGGCTGCCCTTGCGATTGTTGCAGGGGTGGCAACACGCGACCAAATTTTCCCAAGTGGTTTCGCCCTTGCGCGCTCGGGGGATCACATGATCGAGCGTCAGTTCCCCGGAGCTAAAGGTTCGCAGGCAGTACTGGCAGGTGTAGCGGTCGCGCATCAGGATGTTCTTGCGCGACAGCGCGCGGGTCTGGTGCGGAATGCGCCGGTATTCGAGCAGGCGGATCACGCTGGGCACTCGAATGGCCTGCCGCGGCGTGTGAATGTGGCCCGTGGAAGTCTCCTCGGCCGACGCCACCCCCTTGAGCACCAGCACCAGCGCGCGCCGCGCGGCGCACACGTTGATGGGCTCGTAACTCGAGTTCAAGACCAGTACCGGACGATGCAAACGATCCTGATGGACGGCGATCAAGCGGAACTCCCGGCGGCAGAAGCCAGATCCGTAACGCTTACCACGGCGTCATCGGCCGCAGCAGGGGGAATGGTAAAGTCACTCGCGAAATCGCTGGACGCGACGCGCCGGTCCGTGCGGGCCAGCGTCAGGAGCGAAACGTGCGCCGCTCCGGCGCGTTTCAATGCGCGCGCGCACGCCGAGGCGGTAGCTCCGGTGGTAAACACGTCGTCCACCACCAGGATGCGCCGGCCATCCAGCCGCACTCCGCGCTTCACCCGAAACGCTCCGCGCACGTTCAGGCGGCGTTGCGCGTTGGTGAGCCCGGCTTGCGGAGCCGTGGCGCGCGTGCGCAGCATGAGATCGCGCACCGGCACATTCCAGCGGCGTCCGATTTCGCGCGCCAGCAGATCCGCCTGGTTGAATCCGCGCCGCCAGCGCTTCCACCAGTGGAGCGGCAGCGGCACGATGGCGTCGAAATTTTGTTCGCGCGGCAGAGCCAGAGCCATCCGGTCTCCGAACACGCGCGCCAGCGGCCGCACGCCTTCGAACTTGAACAGGTGAATCAGTTGCCGCAGCGTTCCTTCGAAGGAGCCGTAGGAATACACCTCGTCGAAGCCCTGCAATCCCAGCCGGCACAGCATACACCGTCCCGATTCATCCAAAGGATACGGGTTCAAGAATGGCGCGCGGCACGATGAGCAGAAGAACTCCGCCAGCATAGGCTCAGGTTCCGCCAGGCAACGGCCGCAAACCGGGATACGGGAAAATTCGTGGAGCGGCTCGCCGCAGATGCGGCAATCGTCGGGGAGGATGAGGTCCAACACACCACCGCCAGCCCATCTCAGGGCGCGCGCAAGTCCGGCAGCGCCAGGCGCCAATACTTGATGGCCAGGGTTGCGGAGCAGGCTACTCGAGAAGACCCACCTCCAGCTTACGTTTCCAGTGTACAACAAGCATTGTTTCAGAAGTGCAACGACGACCGCGACCCGACGACGACCGCGCCGCAACTACGACCACGCGCGGTAGCTTCGGCGTCTCGCCGGATACTCCAGCCTGGAGGCGGAGCTACTGGATCCCCTCTACCAGCAGAGACACCGGCACATCTGCTTGAGCCCCGATCCCCAGCACCACCGAGACCGTGCCCTGATAGAAGCCGTTTGCCAGACCCGCAGGATTGACGCTCACGGTAATCGGCTCGCCGATGAGCCCCGTAACGCGGTTCGTGCTCAGCCACGAGCCTCCGTCCGCGGTGTGCACGCGGACAGCGTACGGAAACGGTTCGAGGAAGTTCGCCGTTGTGGCGATACTCCAAAACTGCGCTTGAGCGCCCGCCAGCCCTATATGATCCGGCGACAGCGCGAGCTTATACGGCGTGGTGGTCACTTCCCGGATGCCGTCGACCCCGTCGTCGGGGATAAACATGTTACCCACGGAGTCGAACGTAGGAGTGCCCGGTTCCATGCTCGCTTGAAGAGCCGGGCCGCCGTCGCCGATCGCCGTGGCCAGCGCGTTGCCAGCCACGGTGTGGATGACTCCATCGGTATTGACTCGCAGCACCTGGGCACCGTAAGCGAGGTACATCACCCCATTTCCATCGATCATCATGCTGGGCGCTTCACACAACTGCGCTTGCAGCGCCGGCTTGCCATCGAAGGCAAACTCCGTGCCGAAGGGTCCGCCCGTGCACGGCTGCCCATTGCCCACGACTGGCGTCAGCGCTCCACCGGGGCCCACGCGATTCACCGTGCCGACGAGAGCATTGGTGGTAACGAGCGGGTACGTGACCGCATGGGTCCAAGCCAGAAGAACATTGCCTTGCGGATCGACAGCCACAGCGTTGTAGTAGTCCACACCCGCTTGCCCCGGACCGGCGATGGTGGTGATGATGCCGTTCGTGTCGATCTTGCGCAAGCGAGCGTTGGACGTGTCGGCGATGTAAATGTTGCCTTGCGAGTCGAACGCCACGCCGCCGGGCTCGTTGAGCGTCGCGTTGACCGCAGGCCCGCCATCGCCCTGCGATCGGATCGGCCCGGTTCCCGTCCCGGTGCCCGCCACTAGAGAAATGATCCCGTCCGGAGTGATCTTGCGCACTCGACTGTCGCCGGTAATCACGTAGAGGTTGCCATGCGGGTCCAACGCCAGCGGCCCAGCGCCGTAGAGCGTCGCTTGCAGCGCCGGCCCGCCATCGCCCGAGTACCCGGTCTGGCCGGTTCCCGCGATGGTGCTGATGGTGCCGTCGGGAGTGATCTTGCGAATGCGATTGCCCAGGAAGTCGCTCACGTACAAGTTCCCCGCCGCATCGAATACTGCTCCGCCCACTCTGCTGAACGTCGCGTGGATAGCTGGACCGCCGTCACCGCTCGAGTTTTGATTGAAGGAGTACGGGTCCCGCTGCCCGCTCCCCGCGACCGTGCTAATCGTCCCGTCGGGCGAGATCCGGCGCACGCGCCGGTTGCCGTAGTCGGTGATGTACAGGTTGCCGGCGTTATCGAAAACCGTTTCCGCCGGGACGCAGAGCTGCGCTTGTAAGGCTGGTCCACCATCGCCGGAAAATGCGCAAGGGGGGCTCAGCAGATTCAGATTGGCGATAGTCGTGCCCGTCCCGGCGATGGTTGAGATGGTTCCATCTGGAGCCACCTTGCGCACCCGGTTGTTGCCGGAGTCGGTAATGTACAGGTTGCCATCCGGGCCCAACGTGACGCCGCTCGGCCCATTCAACTGCGCCGCGTTGGCCGGACCGCCATCGCCGCTGAATCCCGCCACTCCCGTGCCCGCGATGGTAATTGCCGTCCCATCGGGAGCCACGCGAACCACTATGTGTCCCATCCACTCCGCGAAGTAGAGGTTGTCCTGCGCATCGATGGTCAGGCCTTCAATTTCGTGAAATACCGAGGGCTGCGCCGCGAAAGGAAACGAATAGACCGTGGAAATGATTCCGTCGGGCGAGACGCGCCGAATACAGGCGCAGTACACCTCGGCAATATTGAGATTGCCCTTGGAATCGAACGCCAGTCCGCGCGGCGAATTGAGCCGCGCCATCGTAGCGGGTCCACCGTCGCTCGCAAATCCCGCCGCGAGATTGCCCGCTCCGGCGAACGTGGTTACCGTCCCGTCCAGCGCGATCCGATACACGTGCCCGGCAATGATATCGGAGATGTACAAATTGCCCGCGCCGTCCTGCGCCATTTCGGCGAAGTTCGAGGAGCTCAGGTAACTGGCCAGAGTGCCATCAGCGGTCGCGCCATCCTGAAACAACCCCCGTCCCACCATCGCAAGAAGGGTTCCGTCCGGCTCCAGGCGCGACACCAGGTTCTGATCGCTGAACAGCAGCCGACCCGTGATCTTGTCGATCAGCAGCCCGTGGACGTTATTGAGCGGAGCGCTCAGGGCCGGTTTGCCATCGACGCTGTCGCGGCCATAGGGGATTCCCGCGACCGTAAAAATATTCTGCGCGTTTGCGAAGCACGCGCAGATCAATCCCAACTGCAAAAAAGTTCTCATCGTATCCATTCATTTATTTGCCCGGCGCAGGCAGAAACAGCGCGACCGGCACGTCCACCTGCCGGCCCAGTCCATCGCCAAGAACCACCGAGACCGTGCCCTGATAAAAACCGCTCGCGAGACCCATCGGATCAAGGCTCACCGTGATCGGCTCGCCGATGACTCCGGTCACGCGGTTCGTGCTGAGCCATGTTCCTCCGTCCGCCGTGCTCACGCGAACGGCGTACGGAAACGGCTCGGCAAAGTTCGACGATGTCGCGATGCTCCACGTTTGAACCGGAGGGGTCTGCGCCTGCGGGCCGGCCAAACCGATATGGTCCGGCGATACTTTGAGCGTCAGTGGCGTGCTGGTCACTTCTCGTATGCGGCTGGTGCCCGTCTGCGAGAGAAACAGGTTTCCGTTCGGGTCGAACGTCGCCGCTCCCGGAGACCAATCCTGGCCCTTGAGACTGGCCTGGACCGCGGGTCCACCGTCGCCAAAGGGGAACGCGAACGTGCTCCCCGCGATGCGCTGGATGGTTCCGTCGGAGTTGATCCGCAATTCGACCATGTATTCGCCGTCGGAAAGGTACATGAGCCCGTGCGAATCGATGGTCATTCCAGTAACCGCGCAAAGCCGTGCCTGCGTGGCCGGCAAGCCATCGGATGGAAATTCTTCTTCGGCGTTTCCGTTGGCGAAGTTGATGCACGATTCACCGCTCCCGGCCACCCTCGTAACCGATCCGTCGGGATTCAACCGGTTGACCACCGAATAAAAGATGCCATTCGCCGGATCGTAATGCGCCAATACGAAATACACCTTGCCCTGGGGATCGATGGCGACAGTGTCGTAGTAGTCCACTCCCAGTTGGCCCGGTCCCGCGACGGTATTAATGATCCCGTTGGTATCGATCTTGCGCAGCCGGGCGTTGGAGGTGTCGGCAACATAGATGTTGCCCTGCGCATCGATAGCCACCGCTTGGGGCAAGTTGAGAATCGCGTTGACCGCAGGCCCGCCGTCTCCCTGGGAACGAATCAGTCCGGTGCCCGTCCCGGTTCCCGCCACTAAAGAAACGATCCCGCCCGGAGTGATCTTCCAGATGCGGCTGTCGCTCAAGGTAACCACGTAAAGGTTGCCGTTCGTGTCCGTGGCCAACGGTCCGGGGTCGAGCAGCATATTTGCCTCGAACGTGGAAATCGTCCCGTCCGGCGCGATCTTGCGAATCCGGTTTTCCACCAGGTCCGATACGTACAAATTTCCCTGCGGGTCGAACACCGCCGCTTGCAGGAAGTAGAAGGTCGCGTAGAGAGCAGGGCCACCGTCTCCGAGCGACTGAGAGGGCCCGATGTATTGGCCGTTTCCGGCGACAGTGGTGATGGTTCCATCCGGCGCAATCCTGCGGACCCGGGCATTGCCGAAGTCCGCGATGTACAGGTTGCCCGAGCCGTCGAAGAGGATCTGCGCCGGATCGCAGAGGAGAGCGCTCGCCCCGGGGCCACCATCGCCCGAGTATCCGCACCCACGGAATCCCGGGGTGATTCCCGGTGCCGAGCCGCCGCCCGCAACTGTTGAGATCGTGCCATCCGCGCCCACTTTCCGCACGCGATTGTTCAACGTGTCGGCGATGTAGATGGTTCCATCGGGGGCTACTCGAACCCCGCTCGGTCCATTCAACTGCGCCGCGGACGCGGGCCCGCCGTCGCCGCTGAATCCCGCGACGCCGGTGCCCGCCACGGTGGTTGCCGATCCATCCGTTCCGATCTTCAGCACCGTGTGGCCCATCCACTCGGTCACGTAAAGATTATCTTGCGCGTCGATGGCCAGGCCTTCGACTTGTTGAGGGAACCCGTTTGCGAGCTTCGCAGGCAGGGTGTAGACCGTGGAAATGATGCCCGCCGGCGACACCCGCCGGATACAATTACAAAATATTTCCGCGATGTCCAGATTACCCGTGGAATCGAACACCATCCCGCGCGGCGATGCAAGCTGAGCGGCCGTTGCGGGTCCGCCGTCGCTTTGAAATCCCGGGTCCTTTTCTCCACCACCGGCGAAGGTGGACACAATTCCACGCGGCGTGACGCGAAAGATGCGGCCCAAACCGGCATCCGCTAGGTACAAGTTCCCGCCGGCGTCCTGCGCCATGCCGCGCAACACTCCGGTTTGCAGATTACTGGCGAATGTGCCGTCGGCAATCGACCCGTCCTGATACTCGCCGTTCCCCGCCAGCGTCAACAGCGAGCCATCCGGCTCCAGGCGCTCCACCAACGCTCCGTCATGCAGCAGCAGCCGTCCCGTCAGCTGGTCGAACAACAAGCCGTACACGCCGCTCAGCGCCGCGCTCAGCGCCGGCTTGCCGTCGACGTCCGCGCGATGGCTTCGCGGAAGCCCTGCGACGGTGTAGATGTTCTGCGCGCCCACCACCGCGCACCCAGCCATCATTACAAAGAACCGTCCCATACTCCTTTCGATGGACACTACTCGTAGGACGTTACAGCGTCCCCAAATAGAACAGACTGAGCCGCGGAAGCCCCGCCGCATCCAGCAAACGACGGTCCAAAAATTGTTTTTCGAGCATCGCGATCTGACCCGCGCTCATCTTCCCCCTGTAGGCCTTCAACTGCAGGTCGAGCGAGCGGCGCGCTCCGAACAACCACTCGTCGCTGGCCACAGCACGCAAGCGTGCGATCAGTTTTTCTTCGATCGCGGTGAGCCGTTGCTCCAGTTGTTCCAGGTCCAAGTACAGCTCATCGAGATTCAGCCGGGCGAGAGAATCGGCCAGATCTGCGTGCCCCGCTTTACGCAGGGCTTCGGTGTTTCGCGTTACGTGCGCGCGCACATCCTCGAGAGAAAACGGCGCCGCGGATTCCTTGCGTGATGCCGCGTTCGCTGGCGTGCCTTCAGCCATCGCCTGAGCCTCAGCCGCCACCGCCTGTGTGCAATAAGCGATCGAGTTCACCATTCGAATCCGCGCCCGGCTGGGTTTGGCGCGCCATTTCTCGAACGCCGCGTCGATCCCCCGCAGCACGGCTTCGAGCGGAATCCCGGAATTCTTCCACGCCTCCACCAGCGCCCAATCGAGCGGCGACATCAGGAACAGCCCCGTACCGCGCGCCCGCTGGAAATGTTCCTCGATTTCGGTGAAGTAACTGAAGTGATGCTCTGCCACGCGTTTGTCGGTGACCGCCTGGTTGGATTCCGGGCCTGTAAACATCCCCTACAGCCCCGCCCGTCAGGGCGGGGACAACTCTAGCGCGATGGATGGCGTTCCCAAATAAGCCGCAATCCTTCGAGCGTCAGATCCTCGTCGTAGATCCTCACAAACCGCGAAGCGTGAGTGATCCGCTCACCCTGTCCCCCCGTGGCCACCGCCTTCGTGTCCGGACCCAGTTCCGCGCTCACGCGTTCCACGATGCCGTCGATCATGCCGATGAAGCCGTAGTACAAGCCCGAAGTGATGCTGCCCACCGTGTTCGACCCGATCAATTTTTCCGGTTCGCGAAAATCCACCATAGGCAGACGCGCGGTTTTCGCAAACAGGCCGGAGATCGACATGCCGATGCCCGGGCAAATCACGCCGCCCAGGAACGCTCCCTCGCGCGAAACGATATCGAAGTTGATAGTGGTGCCCAGGTCCACTACGATGCACGGGCCGCCGTATTTGTGAAACCCCGCGACGCTGTTCACCAGCCGGTCGGCGCCTACTTCGCGGGGGTTGTCGTACTGCACCGCGATGCCCAGATCCGTGGTGTAGTTCACGAACATCGGACTGCGGTCGAAATAACGCTGCGCCATGGCTTCGAGCGGCTGATCCACGGCCGGCACGACGCTCGAAATGATCACGCCGTGCACGCCCGCCAAATCGAGCGAAGACAACGTGAACAAATTGCGCAGCAGGATGCCCCACTCATCCGCGGTTTGTTCCTTGATGGTCCGCAGCCGCCAGCGCCCCAGCAGTTTCGTTCCGGCGAACGCGCCGATGGTGACGTTGGTGTTGCCGACGTCCAACGCTAAGAGCACGGCCGCACACCCCCCACGAGGATCACAGTTTCCATTCCGTTATCTTCGCGGATTTTGAGGAACCCGGAAGCGTCCAAGCCGCAAGTGACGCCTTCGATACGGCGGCCGTCGCGCTCAGTGCGCACTCGCCGGCCGGTGGCGTAACTCGACGCCGCGCCAAAAGCTCGCAGAATCGCCGGAGCTCCGTCGCGAGCCAGAATCTCCAGGTGCCGGTCCAACCCACTCGCCAGCGCCACCAGCAAATCTTCGCGCGTCACCCGAGCGCCCACCATCGCGAGCGACGTTGCGGGCGTGTCCAAATTCTCGGGAAACCCCGTCTGGCTGACGTTGATGCCGATGCCCGCGATGATCGCGCCCCCGTCGAGTTGCGCCAGTATGCCCGCGCACTTTCGTTCGCCTATCAACACGTCGTTGGGCCAACGCAGGTCCGGCGCGAGCCTCGTAGTTTCGACGATGGTTCCCCGCGTGGCCAGTCCCAGCGCCAGCATCACGACCGGCAAAGTCTCGGCCTGAAGCGGCAACCGCAGCACCAGCGAGACGTACAACCCGGTCCCGCGCTCTGAGAGCCAGGAGCGCCCGTGCCGCCCCACGCCCGCGCTCTGCTCATCGGCGCCAACGATGGTCCCGCCCGCACACCCCTGCCGCGCCAGTTCGGCCGCAACGGTCATGGTCGAGCCGATGCTGTCGAACCACTCGATACGCCGCCCCGGCAGCCGCACGCGAACGGCTTCGGCATCCATGCCGGTCAAGCTACAGGGCGGCGCGATTCTTGGCAATCTGAGCCTCGTATTCCGCCTTCTTCGCGCGCATCCCGGCGATTACTTTCCCTGGAGCCTTGGCCATGAATTCTTCGCTTTCGAACTGGCGCTCCAGATTCGCAACCTGTTTCGCGAGTTCTTCGTTCTGTTTCTGCAGGCGCGCGCGGTCCACCGGGATGTCGAGTCTCACGTGAGTTGGGCCTGCGGCAACCGTGAACTTTCCGTTCGTGAGGCGATGGAGGGTGGCTAAATGCTCCTGGTAAAAAGGCACCCATTCAAGCCCGACAGTAAGGGTTCCCGCTCGTTGACTCTTACCCACCTTGTTGTCTGCGTAGGACTGCCGGGCGTCGGTAACTACCGTCTGAAGCAGCTTGACCAGCCTGTCGGCTTCCGCGTCCACAGCCTCGGGGGAATACTGCGGATATGATTGCACCGCAATCGAATCCTCGTGTCCCAGCCGGTGCCACAGTTCTTCGGTGATGAAGGGCATCAACGGATGCAGCAGGCGCAGAGCCTTCTCGTACACCACATAGGCGAAGCTCCAATCAGATTCCCCCTTCTTGAGCTCCAGGTACCAATCGCAGAAATCGTCCCACAGGAAATGCCACAACGTATCGGCCGCCAGATCATAGCGATGATTCTCGAACGCAGTGTTTACGCCCCGTGCACACTCGTTCAGACGATGCAAGATCCAACGGTCGAACAATGACATGGGCATGCCCGCGCCCTCATGGGGCTTGCTGAACAGCAGCCGCGACGCGTTCCAGATCTTGTTCGCAAACGCGCGCGTCGACAGCAGCCGCTCATCGCTGAGCGCAATATCTCCGCCCGGAGCCGCGCTCACCAGCAGGGCGAAACGCACCGCGTCGGTTCCGTATTTCTCGTTCACCACCAAAGGATCGATGGTGTTGCCCTTGGTCTTGGACATCTTCTGGCGCTCGGCATCGCGCACCAGCCCATGGATGTGCACCTGGCGGAACGGCACATCGCCCATCATTTCCATGCCGAACATGATCATGCGCGCAGCCCAAAAGAAGATGATGTCGAAGCCCGTCACCAACAACGACGTCGGATAAAACACCTTGAGATCGAGCGTCTCGTCGGGCCAGCCCAATGTCGAGAACGGCCACAGCCCGCTCGAAAACCACGTGTCGAGCACATCGGGATCCTGTCTGATATTCCCCGACCCGCAATGGGCGCACTTAGATGGGTCCTCGCGCGCGACCGTAACTTCGCCACACGCCCCACAATGCCACGCCGGAATCCGGTGCCCCCACCACAGTTGCCGCGAGATGCACCAGTCCCTGATGTTGTACATCCACTCGAAGTAAGTCTTAGACCAGTTCGCCGGAACGAAGGTGATGCGCCCGTCCTCCACCGCTTTGATCGCCGGCTCGGCCAGCGGCTTCATCTTCATCCACCACTGTTTCGACACCAGCGGCTCCACCACCGTTTTACAGCGATGGCACTTGCCGATGCTGAGCTTGTGAGCTTCGGTTTTTTCGAGCAGCCCCAGCTTCTCCAGTTCCGCCAGCACCTGCTTGCGAGCCTCAAAGCGATCCAGCCCCGCGAACCGCCCCGCCGCCGCAGTCATCTTCGCGTCTTCGCCGATCACCTGGACACTCGGCAGATTGTGCCGCTTGCCCGCTTCAAAATCGTTGGGATCGTGCGCCGGTGTGATCTTCACCGCGCCCGAGCCGAACTCGGGATCGGCCATCTCGTCGAGCACAATCGGAATCGGCCGGTCCATCAGCGGAAGCTGGGCCATCTTGCCGGCCAGCTCCGCGGCGCGTTTATCCCGAGGGTTGATCGCCACCGCCGTATCGCCGAGCATCGTCTCGGGCCGCGTAGTCGCCACCACCAGGCGAATCGCGCTTCCGTTCACCGGGTACACGATATGCCACAAATTCCCCAGCGTCTCCTCGTGCTCCACTTCCAGATCCGAGAGCGCAGTCTGGCACCGCGGGCACCAGTTCACCATGTAGTCGCCGCGATAGATCAAGCCCTTTTCGTACAGCCGCACGAAGGCCTCGCGCACCGCCCGCGACAGCTCCGGATCGAGCGTGAAACGCAGCCGCTGCCAGTCGCAACTGTCGCCGGCGCGCCGCATCTGTTCGATGATGCGCCCGCCGTACTGTTCCTTGTACTGCCACACCCGCTGCTCGAACTTCTCGCGTCCCAGGTCGCGCCGGTTCAAGCCTTCCGCGGCGAGCTGCCGCTCCACCATGATCTGCGTGGCGATGCCCGCGTGATCGGTGCCCGGCAGCCACAGCGTGTTCAGCCCAGTCATGCGCCGCCAGCGGATCAGCGCGTCGATGATGGAGTGCTCGAACATGTGCCCCATGTGCAGCGAGCCGGTGACGTTGGGCGGCGGAATCACCAGCGAGAACGAAGGCTCGCCGGGCCGCGCTACCACGTGGAAGAGCTGTTGCTCGACCCACCAGTTGGCCCAATGCGGCTCGAACCGCTGGGGCTCGTACACTTTGTCGATTTCCATGGGGAAATTTGATTTTAGCAGGGCGTGCTTAAGCTAACGCGATTCCGCCAGCAAGCGCTCCAAAAGATCGTCGACTTTGAGAGCCGGCGCCCACTGGCGCATGTACGTCCGATCAAGCCGCGCACCGCTGATCTTGAGCACCCCGCGCAGATCGTTCCACTGACGCTCGGATGTTTCTCCGCCCGCCCGATACCATTCGAGCTTGCGCAAGATGGTGTCCTCCGGAGAAGCCACGGAGCACTCGATGGGTTCAGGGCCGAAGGACCGGATTTCGATTTGGCGGCGCCTTCCAAACTCGGTCTTGCTATAGGCGTCCTTGCGAAGTGGAAACACATCGAACTTATAAGCGGACTCGTAGTGAATCAGGTTGAACGAGCGCCCCCGCTCGATTGCATCACGCATCGTGGCCGCATCCGCGTAGAAATCCGGAGCGAGCAGCGCGGCAAACTCATCGATTTGTTCGGGCTTCAGCTCGGCTACGAAATCCGCGTCCATTGTGGTCCGCGGGATACCGTAGGCGGAACTCGCGACCGAGCCGCCCACCTCGTAAGCGATTTCCATCCGATCAAGCACGCCGAGCAAGCGCTCGAATGCTTCAGCGGGGGACGCCATCGACTTCCGGGTCCCACTTGTACGCGCGGATCATCAAGTCGCGAGGCAGGTGCCGCGCGGCGACCCTCAGAAAAACTTCCCGATCGCTCGCCTCCGGGTGCATACGGCGGACTCCCATTTCACTCATTTGGAGCGCAAAGGAAGTGAGGCCAAGCGTAGCGGCGATCCGCTCGCCCGGCGTCTTACTTCGCAGCAGTTCCAGCCAGACCTCCAAAGCATGTGGTTCGGTGTCCTGAAATTCTTCCGGATGCCGCGCCGGTTCGGACCCTGCGAGCGTTGGATCGATTTCCATGGAACAACTTGATCTTAACAGCGGCGCCCCACCGAAAACCGCACAACCGCCGTCAGTCGGCAATACTCTTCCGACGCCAGGCTCCCCCTACCGCACGAAATCGTCTTTAGTAATGTAGGGCGTGATCGGCTCCCAGTACACCATCTCCGCCGTGTTCTCATCGGCGGCGGCGTTCTTTTTAACCGCTCCGCTCTTCTGCGCTTCGATCAGCGTGTCGTGGACCGCTTGTGCGCTGACGCCCTCGGTCTCCCATACGGTCAAGTACTTCGGCTTCACGCTGGGCGCGCGCCCCGGCGTATCGGCGATGCGAAACCGCTGCGCCGCCATCCACCCCGGCAGCCTCAGCACGCTCTGAATGGTCTGATTGCCGCCTTTCTCGAACTCCGCTTCCTGGCCCGGCAGCGGATTCGCGAAGTCCATCAGAACGTACCGGTTCGGCCGAGGCGTTTTGTTTTCCGCCGGGTCCATCAGCGTGGGACCCTTCCCATCCGGACGCGTGATGCGCGCCCCGATCGCCTCGAAGGTGCCATTGGCGCCGGCCCCCGGAGTGTAGTTAAACGCCGCGCCGAGCCTGCTCTTCCCGCCCGAGATGGCCGCCGTCATCCGCGCCAAAGCCGCGCTGGCCTCGCTTTCCTCCAGGTCCCAAATGATCAGGTAGCCGTGCGCGTAGCCGGCCGCCGAAAGCCGCGGTTGCACGTTCGTCACGATGCGAAACCGTTGCGCCCCCATCCAGCCCTGAAGCTGCACCAAGTCGCCCATGTGCGTGTTCGTGTACCAGTCGTTGAATTCGGCCTCTCTGCCGGGAATGGGATTGGCGAAGACCAGCATGACGTATCGATGCTTGCCTGCCGGAGCCTCGCGCTTCCCGGGCGCGCCGATCGACCATTGCGCCTGGGCCGCCGCGCCCGCGAGCGCAAAGGCCATGAGGATATTCTTCCAAGCGGATCGAATCACCAAGTCTGTGTGTATCATGCGAATTGAAAACGGGCTCAGGTTGAGTATACGCCCGCCGGAGCTGCCCAGCAGGCGGCCCGCAGGCATACTCACAATACTCCCACGCGATCCCGCCGGCCCTTGACTCCCTCGGGTGGGTGACTTACCATCCGCTTTGTGTCCAAGTGGTTGAACCGATCCATGTTCGTGGCCGTCGCCGCAGTCGCGGTTCTGACGGAGACGGCCTCGGGTCAGGCATTCCCAGCCTATCGCGCGCCGCGCTTTCCCGGGACCGACAACCCGGACTTAAACGGGATCTGGCAAGCGGTGAACTCGGCCAGTTGGGATCTGGAAGCGCACGCCGCCGGACCTTCTCCCTTTCCGGCGATCCTTGGTACGATCGGTGCGGAACCGGCGGGGGAGAGCGTCGTCGAAGGCGGCAAAATTCCGTATCAGTCCTGGGCGCTGGACAAGAAGAAGGAAAATTTCGAAAAGCGGTTCACTCACCCCACGAACCTGCAGCTTAACGAGACTACCGGCGACCCCGAAGCCAAATGCTATCTGCCGGGCGTCCCGCGTGCGACCTACATGCCTCTCCCTTTTCGGATGGTCCAGAGTCCCAAGCAAGTGCTGATGGCGTATGAATACGCGAGCGCCACGCGGATCGTCTACATGGACCGCAAGCCCAAGGTTCCCGCGGACGCCTGGATGGGATGGTCGATCGGACGCTGGGAGGACGACACGCTAGTGATCGACGTAACCAACCAGATCGACCGGACCTGGTTCGACCGCGCCGGAAATTTCCATAGCGACGCCTTGCACGTCGTGGAACGTTACACGCCAGTGAGCCCCTATCATTTAATGTATGAGGCCACCATCGAAGATCCCAAAGTATTCACGCGTCCCTGGAAAATCAGCATGCCTTTATATCGGCGGGTCGAACCGAATGCACAATTGTTGGAATTTAAATGCGTGGAATTCGCCGAAGAATTCATGTACGGACATTTGATCGAAAAGCCGAAATACTGAAAGAACGGGAGAGCCCGAACAGGAGAGAGAAAGATGAGCCATCGGCCCGCACTTATAGCAATCAGCATTTTACTCGCGCTACCTCTTGCCGCCCAACAACCCTCCGGCGGCGCAAAGCCCGTGGGCACAAAGCCCGCGGCGACGACTTATGTTACGCCGCGTACCGCATGGGGCGATCCGGACCTCCAGGGAGTGTACACGTTCGCCACCGAAACGCCGCTCCAGCGCCCCGCCGCGCTGGGAGACAAAGCTACCTACACGGAGGCCGAGCTAAAGAAGCTGGAGCAGCAAACCCAGGAAAAGCACGAAGAAAACATCGCCACCAACGAGCATTTCAGTTACAACGCGCTATGGTTCGTGGGCGATCAAGGCCGGCCGACCGGACGTACGTCGCTGATCGTGGATCCGCCCAATGGACGGATGCCGCCGTTGACCGAGCGAGGGGAGCAACTTCGCACGCAAAACACCGCTCGACTAGCAGCGCGGCGCGCGGCCATCAATACTTGGGCCGATCACTCCAACTACGATCAGTGCCTGTCCCGGCCCATGCCGCGGGTCTCGCAAGAATACAACCAGGGAGTTGAGATTTTGCAGACCCCGAAGGACGTCACGATTTTCTACGAAAGCATGCACGACGTCCGCATCATCCCCTTGGATGGAACCCCGCACATGGATGCGAGTCTGCGCCAATGGAACGGAGATTCCCGTGGCCATTGGGAAGGAAATACTCTGGTTGTCGATTCCACGAATTTCACCGACAAGCAGAGGTCCGATGATTCCGCGCCCTTCGGCGGCTTTCCCCAAGGCAACTTGCATTTGACCGAGCGGTTCACTCGCACGGATGCGAACACCATCATGTACCAGGTCACGGTGCAGGACTTGTCGGTATGGATCAGCCCGTTTACATTTGTCCTTCCGTGGAGGTCCGACGACCCGGCGTACAAGGGTCCGGAGGATCTGTTTGAGTACGCTTGCCACGAGGGCAACTACAGAATGATCGAGGACACCATTACCGGCTCGCGCGCCGCGAAGACAAATCCCACGGGGACAAAACAATGACCAGACAACTATCTTCCACAATTGCCGCCGGCGGCAGTTTGTTTCTGCTCCTAAGTGTGGCTCCAGCGTGGGCGCATCACTCCTTCCCCGCGGAGTATGACGGCGAAAAGCCGATCAAATTACAGGGAACCGTCAAGAAAGTCGAGTGGATCAACCCTCACTGCTGGATCACCATTGAGGTGAAGCGCCCCGACAACACCGTGCAAACCTGGGAAATCGAAGCGGGCGCGCCCAACGCTTTGTTCAGGCGGGGTTTTACGAAGGATTCCCTCCCGATTGGCACGGAGATCGTCGTCGATGGATACCTGGCCAAGAACGGCACGCAGCGAGCCAACGGCAGAGACCTGACCTTGCCGGATGGACGCAAGCTGTTCATGGGCTCGTCCAATCCCGACAGTCCCGACAAAGAGAAGTGAAGTCGAGCCCTTACTACCAAAAATCGGAAATTTCCTCGCAAAGACGCCGAGGCGCAAGAAAAACTAAGATTCCGCGAACGTTTGACCTTCTTCTAGGGTCTCGTGTTTGTTTCATTCTTAGCGTCTCAGCGTCTTGGCGAGATCCGAAAGTCGAGGATTTTTGAAGAACTTCTGACTCGGGACACTAGTCTCCTGTCCCAATGGTTCGTGCGATAAGTCGAGCGGGGTGCGCGGTGAGGGTACGCTGGGCGTAGCGGCCAATGCTGGCGAGAATCTGGTCTGCCGTTTTGGTCCAGACGAAGGGAGTGGGA